>JADMIO010548900.1_pt1 | contig 67071 bp, 68 predicted proteins | sample 8958161 | NCBI WGS metagenome assembly JADMIO01 (sample SAMN16585339, study PRJNA669376) | soil metagenome | isolation source: Crop rotation soil | place: USA: Cullars Rotation, Alabama | collected 2011 | reverse complement strand
CAACTTGTCCACGTGGAATTCTAAGCTTAGGATCCCAATGTGCTGGAAAGGGAGCTGGTCACTGAGGCGCTGGTCGTAGGTCGCCTGCGTGCCGGTGTTGGTACGCAGCAGGTCGGCGGCACGCTTGAGCGCGATCTCGGCGTTGTCGAGCGCCGCCTTGGCGGCATCGCGGGCCGCGATCCTCTGGTCGACCGTCGCCTGATAGGGTTCGGGCTCGATGGTGAACAGGGTCTGGCCTTCCTTCACCGCATCGCCGTCGGTGAATTTGCGCGGGCCGAGAAAGCCCTTCACGCGGGCCTGCAAGTCGACCTTGTCGACGGCAGCGGCGCGGCCGATGAACTCCGACTGCGCGGACAGCGACTTCAGTTCGGCGGGCTGGACAAGGACGGCGGGAGGCGGCAAGCCCTGCTGCGCCGACACCGCGCCACAAAATCCCGCACAGGCAAACGAAATCGCCGCCAAAAGCCGTATGCTGTTCATCATTGCTCCTGCCTGCGCCGGCTTTTCCGTCTCAAAAATAGAGTGCCTCATTTTGCCAAAATCGTCACGTTGCATCGCAGCAGAGGCTGCGATGACGATGAAACACTGGATGGCGATCCTACTGGCGCTGACGCTCGGCGCCGCCGCGCGCGATGCGGGCGCGCAAGCGGCACCTGGAGTCCAGGAGACGTCCTATGCCAACGCGCTGGCGCTCAAGGATCCGGTCAAGCGCGCGGAAGCGCTCGAAGTGTTCATCGCCTGGTATCCCGGAAGCCCGCTCAGGATCGAGGCCTTCGAGCAGGCCATGGCGGCATGGCAGAACGCCAACAATCCCGAGAAGTCCGACGCCATAAGCACGCGTCTGCTGCAGATCAATCCCGACAACGTGCGCGCGCTTGCAAACCGGGCCTATGTCGGGCGCGCGCGCGCCATGGCGGGAGATGCCGCCGCGCTGGCGCCTGCGGTGGCCGCCGCCGAGCGGGGCTTGGCGGCGTTGCCGAAGTGGCCGCGACCGACCTCGCTCGGCGAGCCCGAGTTCCTGCGCCAGAAAGTGCAGATCGTCGCGGTGTTCGACGGTACGCTGGGCTTCGCCGCGCTGCAGGCCAAGCAATACGACAAGGCGCGCGAGCGCTTCCTCAAGGCCATCGCGGTCGATCCCGACAATCTCGCCGATGTCTATCAGCTCTCGGTGACGATGCTCGAGCCGCAGCCCAGCGACGCGCTGGGCTTCTGGTATGCGGCGCGCGCGATCGCGATCGCCCGTGCGGCGCGCAACGACGCTGCGGCCGGCGACATCGACAAATATGCGCGTGCCCACTACGTCCGGTACCATGGCAGCGAGGAAGGCTGGGCCGGCGTCCTCACCAAGGCGGCTGCGGGGGCAAAGCAACCGCCGGACTTCTTCGCGCGGTCGATCTCGCGCCTGATGACGCCGGCGGAGGCTGCGGTGCAGGCCGTGGCCGACACCGATCCTGGCGCCATGAGCTTCTCCGAATGGGCGTCCGTCCTGGCCTATCGCGAAGAGTCGGAGGCCAACAGGCTCGCGGCCGAGCGGGTGTGGAAGGCGGTCGGCGACAGGCAGAAGGGCGGCACGCGGCTCAAGATTCCCATCAAGATACTCACCGTGACGCCCGACCGCATCGAGGGCGCCATCTCCGAGCGCAACCAGGCGAGCAAGACAGTCGACATCGTGGTGTCGATGGCGCGTCCGCTCACGCCCTTGCTGCCGGTGGGAGCGCCGATCTGGGTCGTGGGCACGCTGAGCGAATACCAGACCAGGCCGTTCGCCTTTCGCATGAGCAAGGCCGAACTCGCCGACGAATCGCTGCCGATCGCGGGGGGCGCCTGCGCCGATCCCCGGCCGGAGATGTGCACGCGCGAATATCGCGCGACCTGTGGCGTGCGCCGCGACGGCACGCGCCGGAACTACGGCAATGCCTGCACCGCCTGCTCCGACTCCGAGGTCGTCAGCCAGGGGCCGGGGCCCTGCCCGTGAACGATCACAGGCTCGGGAAAACGCGAGGCCAGGGCATCGGCGGCGGCGAGATCGGGAGCAGCGGCATCTCGTCGACGGCCTGACACGCTTCCTCCGGCGGATGCGGTAACGGCGGAAGTGGCGCCTCGTGCGGTGGGCGGGATGGCACGCGGACTTCTTCGGCGTTCATGACCACGTCCTCCTCGAGCAACATGGAAACTTCTGCGGAGATGGGCGTGCAGTCTCGCGCGTCAAGAGGAAGGACCCGACTTCGCCGCGCTTTCGGGCCGAACAGTGGAGAAGATTGACGCTTTAGTAAATACTAAAGTATTTAGGCGGCCATGACGCTCACCCTCCACTTCCATCCGCTCTCCTCCTACTGCCAGAAGGTCCTGATCGCGCTGTACGAGAACGGCGCGCCGTTCGAGAAGCAGGTCGTGAACCTCGGCGACGCCGACTCGTCGGCCGCCTTCCGCAAGCTTTGGCCGGTGGGAAAGATGCCGGGACTGCATGATTCGACGGGCGATCGGGCGATCCCCGAGTCGAGCATCATCATCGAGTACCTGGAGCAGAATTACCCCGGCCGCACGGCGCTCATTCCCGCCGAGCCCGCGGCCGCCCTGCACACGCGGCTCGCCGATCGCTTCTACGATCTCTACGTCCACGACCCGATGCAGCGCATCGTCGGTGACAAGCTCCGGCCGGCGGACAAGAGAGATCCGTATGGCGTCGAGATAGCCAAGGCCATGCTGCGAGCCTCGTACGGCATCATCGACAGCGAGATGGCGGCCCAGGCGCGGACATGGGCGATCGGCGAGGTCTTCACGCTCGCCGATTGCGCCGCAGCGCCGCCGCTGTTCTTCGCCAACAAGCTCGTGCCCTTCGGCGATCACAAGCACCTCGCGGCCTACTTCGACCGGCTGAGCCAGCGTCCGTCGGTCGCGCGCGCCTTCAGCGAGGCCGAGCCGTTCCTGAAGTTCTTTCCGGGGTGACGGCGCTCGATCTCACTTTCCAGGCGCTGGCCGATCCCGCGCGGCGCATCATGGTCGAGCGCCTGTCGCGCGGCCCGGCCTCGGTCAGCGAGCTCGCGCGACCGCTCGAGATGACGCTGTCGGCCGTGGTCCAGCATCTTGCGGTGCTTGAAGCCAGCGGCCTGGTGCGGTCGCAGAAGGTTGGACGGATCAGGACCTGCCGGATCGAGCCGGCCGCGTTGCAAGGCGCCGAGCGCTGGATCGTCGAGCGCCGCGCCGCCTGGGAGCGCCGCCTCGATCGTCTCGGCGACTTCCTTGCCGAAACCGACGACACCTCCGAATCCAAAAGAAAGTCATGACTGAGGCTGGGTCGGTCACGCCGGGTTCACGATCGAGCGGATCGTCACGACCTGCTCGACCAACTCGGCGCGGCGCTCGAGAAGGGTGTCGTGTGAGCAATTATCTTTGGAAGGGAGGCATTCTCATTGGACCGCGGGCCTCCAGGCCCGCTCATGCTCATCGGACAGCGCCGATCCAGGGAGCCGACGAGCATTGAGCGGGCCTGGAGGCCCGCAGTCCAATGAATCTGACTGGCGCTATCTCTAGAACATCGTGTTTTCGTTGGCGGCCTTTTCGGGCACGGGCTGGATGACGTCCCAGTGCTCGACGATCTTGCCGTTCTCGACCCGGAAGATGTCGACGATGGCGGTGCCGCGCTGGCCGGGCTCGCGTACGGCATGGACGTGCAACATCACCAAGTCGCCCTCGGCGATCACCCGCTTGATCTCGCTCCGGGAGTTGGGAAACTTCTCCTTCAGGAGGGCTACCAGGCCCTTCAATCCATCCGGGCCATTCGGCACGTTGGGATTGTGCTGGATGTAGCGCGGTCCGAAATGCTGCGCGGCCGCCTCGAAGTCCTTCTGGTTGAGCGCCTTCTCGTAGAAATCGACCACGATCTTCTTGTTGGCCTCGATGTCGGCGGCGAGCGCCGGCATCGAGATCGCCACGGCCAGCGCCGCGAGAAGGGCTCGGACCATCAATGCGCCATCAGCAGCGGCACGCGGCAGGACGAGATCACCTTGCCGGTGGCGCCGCCGAGGCCGAGGAAGCTCAGCACCTGGCCACGGCCGTAGGCGCCCATCACCAGCAGGTCGGCACCCTTGTCGTGGGTATAGCCGAGCAACGCGCGGCCGCGGGCGCGGCCCGAGACGGCGCCGGGATCGATCGCGTCGATGTTGGCGTTGATGCCGTCGCGCGCCAGGTTGCGCGCGAGATAGGAGGCGCCGACATCATCGGGCTTGGAGCCGACGATCAGCAGGGTCACCTTGCTCGCCTTCTCGAGGAAGGGCATCGCGTATTCGAGCGCACGGGCGGCCTGGAAGCTGCCATTCCAGGCTACCACGATCGAATTGAACATCCCGCTGCCGGCGGTCGGCGGTGCGATCATCACCGCGCGGGCGCATTCGTAAAGCGCGGCCTCGACGGTCGCCGGCGCCACGTTCTCGGGGTCGGCACCGGGCCGGCCGAGCACCAGCATGTCCGAGCAACGGCCCATCGCCACCATGGCATCGAGCGTCGCGGTCTTGGCGGCGGTGTAGGTCGAGCCCTTCACCAGGGCCAGGGTCTCCTTGTACGCGCGCTCGCTTTCGGCGCTGCGTGCCTCGAGCCGCTCGTCGTCGAGATTCATGATCAGCGGCATCGCCTCGCCGCTCATCGCCAGGCCGCCGACCATGCCGCCCGCCGGTCCGACCGGGAGGTGCAGGGCGTCCACCGCGCCGTCGAATTCCGCTGCGACTCGAGCTGCCAGCCGGAACGACATCGCGGCGTCTGGGCCGCCCTCGGACACGGCCAGGATCGACTTCATCATCTCTTCATTCTCCCCCAAACACTCGTTCTACTTCGTAGTCACTCTAGCGCTAATCGGCGACTGCGCCCACACCTTCGCACTTGCGGATCAAGTGCACGACCGGCAAGGCGAGCAGCACCATCCAGGTCTTTCCGAGGATCTGGCCTTCGAGGAATTCGAGGCTGCCAAAAGCCAGATAGAGAAACAGCACGCTGTCGACGATCAGGCCGACGATGCTGCTGGCAAACACCGCAAGCACCAGCCCGCGGGCCTGCAGCGGCGTGTAGACCAGGAAGTCCGCCAGCTCCGACAGGAAGAAGGCCGCGGCGGAGGCCATGACCAGCGCCGGTGGCGCAACGGCTCCCGACAAGGCGGCACCAGCCACGATCGACCACAGCGCCACGGCACGTCCCAGCCGGCGCTGCACCAGATCCCGCAGCACGAGGGCAAGGCCGGCCAATGCCACGCCCGATGGCGCCATCAGCGGTCGGCCGTCCGGGCCCCACGGAAAAACCGGCATGAGGCAGGGACCGGACGGCACGCAGACCGTGCCGACATGGCCGAGCATCCAGTTCGCTGCCGGAATGCAGGCGATGAAGGCGATGAAGTAGACAAGCCCTTCGGCCTTGCGGGCGCCGAACGACATCCTGGGGCGAGGTTTCATGGCGTGCCGTCCTAACAGGTCCCGCGCGGGCCGGAAACCCGCTTCGCCCGGTTGCGCCGAGCGGGCGATTTCACTAGGAATCGGGCGATTTCATCAGGAACGCTTGCCATGACATTGCTCGCTCGTCGCGCTCTCGTGCTGGGTTTTGCTGCTGCCGGTTCCGTACTCGGCACGCGCGCCGCCTTCGCGGTCGATGCTCTGCCGGACTCCCGGTTCGTCGGCTACTCCCAGCAGATCAACGATTTCGAGATTGCCGCCGGCCGGATGGCGCTTGCCAAATCGTCGAACGAAAACGTCCGCGCCTTCGCGTCGCGCGCGGTGTCCTTGCATACCGACGCCGCCCAGCGCCTATCCAAGGCGCGCTCCGAGGCGGGCGTTTCCTACGCACCGGATCCCTCCAGCCCGCCCAACGCCCAGGCGATCCTGCAGCGGCTGAACGGGCTCGACGGTGCGGCGTTCGACACGGCTTACGCCAACGCCCAGCTCGGGGTCTGCACCGATGCCGAGGCGCAGTACGGCGCCTATTCCCAGAACGGCCGCAACGGCGCGCTGCGCCGCTATGCCCAGGCCGAGTTGCCGAACATGCAAGGCCAGCTCGAGTTCGCGCGCCGGCTGGCCGGCGGCCGCTGATTTTCCATTGTCGGGAGCACGGCTCCCTGGCGCGCTGTCGTTGCCTTGCCGGACCGCGGGCGTCTCGCCCGCTCGATCACGAGGCGGGTGAGACGCCCGCGGTCCGGCAAGATCACGAATACATTAGCTGGTGCTCGTCCACATCTCGAAGCCGCGCTTGCGAAGTGCGCAGGCGGGGCATTCGCCGCAGCCATGTCCCCATGCATGCAGCGGCCCACGCTCGGCTTGATAGCAGGTGTGGGTGTGTTGCAGCAGGATATCGATCAGCGGGACGCCGCCCAGCTCGTTGGCCAGTGCCCAGGTCTCCGCCTTGTCGAGCCACATCAGCGGCGTCTGCAGCACGAAGCTGCGATCCATGCCGAGGTTGAGCGTGACCTGCAGTGACTTGATCGTGTTGTCGCGGCAGTCGGGGTAGCCGGAGAAGTCCGTCTCGCACATGCCGCCGACGAGCTGGCGGATGCCGCGTCGCCACGCGACCGCCGCAGCGAATGTGAAGAACAGCAGATTGCGTCCCGGCACGAAGCTGTTGGGCAGGCCGTCCTGTTCCATCTCGAACGCGGTTTCGCGCGTGAGCGATGTGTCGCTGATCTGGCCAAGCACGCCCATGTCGATGAAATGGTCGTCGCCCAGCTTTGCCGCCCATTGGGGAAATCTTCGGCGGACTTCGGCCAGCACCACAAGCCGTTGATCCAGCTCGATCCTGTGCCGCTGCCGGTAGTCGAAAGCGATGGTTTCGACGTACTCGAATCGCTGCAGCGCCCATGCGAGACAGGTGGTAGAGTCCTGTCCGCCAGAGAAGAGTACAAGCGCCGAACGCGTATCGATCATGGGTACCTTATGGCGTGCAACTAAATGCCGCGCCACCGCGTTGGAACCTTCAACAGCCTGCCGTCAGAAAGGGGGAACGCATGTTCGTTTCCGATATCCTGTCTCAGAAGGGCGGTCTCGTTTTCACGGTTACCATGGGGACCACCGTTGCACAGATCGCGCAACAGCTCGGCACCCGCCGCATCGGTTCCGTCCTGGTGATGGCCGATACCGACACGGTGGCGGGCATCGTTTCCGAACGGGATCTCGTGTGCGCGATCTCCCGGCATGGCACTGCGGCTCTCGATCTCGAGGCGCGTCAGATCATGACGCGGGATGTCGCGACCTGTCATCCCGACGATTCCATCGACCACGTGATGGAAATGATGACCACCGGGCGCTTCCGCCATGTCCCCGTGGTCCATCGCGGCGAGCTTCTCGGCCTCGTCTCGATCGGCGACGTGGTCAAGGCCCGGCTGGAGGAGGCGCGGCACGAGACCGAGGCACTGAAGGCTTACATCGTCGCTGGTTGATCGCGCCGGGTTGATCGCATCGGCCGTCGTCCCTACGATCCGGCGATGCGTTCAATCGTCGCCGTTTCCCTTCTGCTTGCCCTGCCTGCCGGCGGGTGCGGGTGGCGTCCCGTGTATGAAAATCCGCCGCTCCAGGGAAAGATCGAGCGGCTGTGGCGGGAACGCGACGACTGCCTGCTGGCCAACACGCCGCAGTTCGATGACCGTGCGTCCGATCCCCGCAAGGTCGCGCGCCTGGTCGCCGTGTCGTGCGCAACGCAGACGACGAAGCTCATGGAGATGACCATCCCCGAGCCCGACCAGAAGGCACGCGATGCCTTCCAGGCGGAAGCCGAACGCCGCGCGGCCGACATCGTGGTGACGTTCCGCCGGGTGGATGCCGCGGCCGAGCAACGTAAGCAGCAGCCGGTCGACAGCGGGACACCTGCGCCGCTGCACTAGCGGAACGAGTAGGCGGCTGCCGAGTTAGACAGGCATGAATGTCCTGTCCGCCGCCTGGCTCCTTCTCAAGGATACCGTGACGGGCTTCATCGACGACGAAGCGCTGAGCCGCGGCGCCTCGATCGCCTACTACACTCTCTTCTCCATTGCGCCGGTGCTGCTGGTGGTGATCGCCATCGCCGGCCTCGTCTTCGGCCGCGAGGCAGCGGAAGGGGCGATCGTGGACCAGCTCAGCGTGATGATGGGCCACCGGACGGCCGAGGCCCTGCAGGGGATGATCGAGAGCGCCGCCCAGCCGCGCGAGGGGACCTTGGCCACCGTCGTGGGCATCGTCGTCCTGATCGTCGCGACGTCGGGCGTGTTCGGTGAGGTTCAGTCGGCGATGAACGCCATCTGGAAGACCAAAGCGCCACCGCACTCCACCTTGACGCGGTTGATGCGGGCGCGCCTGGCCAGCATGGGCCTGGTTGCCACCTGCGGCTTCCTGCTCACCGTGTCGCTGGCCACGAGCGCCGCGCTGGCGGGCCTCTCGACCTACCTGACGTACGTCTTTCCGGACGTGCAGGCGGTGATCAACGCCTTCGACGTGGTGATGTCGGCCGTCCTGATCGGCGGGATGTTCGCCGCCATGTTCAAGGTGCTGCCGGACACCGACATCGCCTGGCGCGACGTGGCGATCGGCGCGCTCGCTTCGACCGTCCTGTTCGAAGCCGGCAAGTATGCGATCGCCTTCTACATCGGCCAAAGCAACTTCGCCTCGTCCTACGGCGCTGCCGGCGCGCTGATCGTCCTGCTGGTTTGGATCTATTATTCGTCCCAGATCTTCCTGCTCGGAGCGGAATTCTCGCGCGCCTACGCCAAGCGCTACGGGAGTCATGCCAATCCTTGAACGCGGTGCTACCTTCCAGCTTTCCTCCCCATAGGAATGGAGAGGAAAGCTCGAGGGAGAGGCTATGTCGGCACCATTGCAGGGACGGATCGCGCTGGTCACAGGTGCGGGCAAGAATATCGGCCGCGCGATAGCGCTTACCCTTGCGCGCGACGGCGCCACGGTACTGGTCAACGGACGCAACGACCGCGAGGCGGTCGACTCCGTGGTGAAGGAGATCGAGGCCGCCGGCGGCAAGGCGCAGGCGGCAATGGGCGATGTCTCCGATCCGTCCGTTGCCCCCAAGCTCGCCCGGCAAGCCGAGGCGCTGGGCGGAGTCGACATCCTGGTGAGCAATGCCGGCCTGCGGCGCCAAACCTCGTTCCTCGACATGTCGTTCGAGGAGTGGCGCGAGATCCTGTCGGTGGCGCTCGACGGCGCTTTCCTGCTGGGCAAGGCCTTCGTGCCGCAGATGGTCGCCAAGGGCCAGGGCGGCGCCTTCGTGGCCATGTCGGGCATCTCGACCCATATCGGCACACCCAACCGCTGCCATGTCTCGGCGTCGAAGTCCGGCCTCGAAGGCCTGATGCGGGCGCTGGCGATCGAGCTGGCGCCGCACCGCATCACCTGCAACGCTCTTTCTCCGGGCGCGATCGACACCGCGCGCGCTGCGTCGGCCGGCCCCGCGCCGCCGAGCCGTGTCAATCGGCCGATTCCGCTCAAGCGCTTCGGCACGGTCGACGAGATTGCCGCGATGGTCCGCCTGCTGGTCGGCCCGGAAGGCACCTTCATCACCGGCCAGACCATCCATGTGAACGGCGGTGAGTTCCTGACGTGAGGAACCTGATCACCGACGTGCCGGGTGTGAAGGTCGGCAACGCCCACGATGCCCGCGCCGCGACCGGCGTCACTGCGGCCGTGTTCGACAGGAGCTGCGTGGCCAGCGTCGCGACGCTCGGCGGCGCGCCGGGCGACCGTGCCGTGACGCTGCTCGAGCCCGAGATGACGCGCGGCATGATCGATGCCGTGGTCTTGTCGGGCGGTTCGCTCTATGGGCTCGACGCCGCGGGCGGTGTGTCGGCGGTGCTGTGCGGCCAGGGCAAAGGCGCCGCCTTCGGCGGCATCGTCCTGCCGGTGGCCGTGCAGGCGATCCTGTTCGACCTGATGAATGGCGGCGAGAAGGACTGGCTGAGGACTCCGGTCGAGCGGCGGCCGCCTTATTGGGATCTCGGCCGCGACGCGGCGCTGGCGGTCGGCGAGGACTTTGCGCTGGGGACGGCCGGCGCGGGATACGGCGCCACCACCGCCAACCTCAAGGGCGGGCTGGGCTCGGCCAGCCAGCGCACGAGGAGCGGCTTCGTTGTCGGCGCCCTGGCGGCGGTCAATGCCGTCGGCGTGGCGACGATCGGCGACAGCCGGCATTTCTGGGCTGGTGCCTATGAGCAGGGCGACGAGTTCGGTGGCCATGGCTTTCCCGCGAAGATTCCGCCCGAAGCGCTGGAGCTTCGTTTCAAAGGCCAGCCGGCGCCCGCCACGGCGACCACCATCGCCCTGGTCGCGACCGATGCAACGCTCACCAAGGCCGAGTGCAAGCGGCTGGCAATCATGGCCAACGACGGTCTGGCGCGTGCCTTGCGTCCGGTCCATGCGCCGAACGACGGCGACACCGTCTTCGCCGTCTCGACGTCCCGTGCCGGGCCGGGTGGCGAGCCGGCGGCCCTCACCGAGCTGGGGGCCGCGGCGGCGGATTGCCTCGCCCGCGCCGTGGCGCGCGGTGTCCACGAGGCGACGGCGCTTCCGTACGCGACGTCGTTGCCGGACTATCGGCGGCGATTCGGCGGATAAGGAGAAGGCAGCGATGCTTGGCTATGTGGTCGTGTTCGTAGGCGCAGGCGTTGGCGGCACGATGCGGCACGCCATGAACATCTGGATCGCCCGGTTCGCCGGCACGCACTTCCCCTATCACACGCTGGCCATCAACATCACCGGCTCCATGATCATGGGGATGGTCACGGCGTGGTTCGCGATGAAGGGCGGGTCGACGGGGCATCTGCGGCTCTTCCTCGCGACCGGCGTGCTGGGCGGCTACACGACCTTCTCCGCCTTCTCCCTCGATGCGGTCCTGCTGTGGGAGCGGCACGAGCATATGCTGGCGGCCCTCTATGTCGGCGGCTCGGTGGTAGGCTCGCTGCTCGGACTGGCGGTGGGACTCTGGATCGTGAGGACGGCATTGGCGTGATCCGCCAGGTCTTCGACCTCGTCATCGTAGGAGCCGGCGCCGCCGGCCTGATGTGTGCGATGCGTGCCGGCCAGCGCGGACGGCGGGTGCTGCTGCTCGATCATGCCGACAAGGTCGGCAAGAAGATCCTGATCTCGGGGGGCGGGCGCTGCAACTTCACCAACCAGGAAGCGCGACCGGAAGCCTTCCTCTCGGGCAATCCGCATTTCTGCAAATCGGCGCTGGCGCGCTACACGCAGCACGACTTCGTCGAACTGGTCGAAAAGCATCGCATCGCCTGGCATGAGAAGACGCTGGGCCAGCTGTTCTGCGACGGCTCGGCGCGGCAGATCGTGGCGATGCTGCTGGCCGAGTGCGCCGCGGCCGGCGTCGATGTGCGGGTGGCGCATTCCATCACGTCGATCGAGAAGGCCGATCGCTTTGCCATCCATACAGACAAGGGCGATTTCGAGGCCGATGCCGTGGTGCTGGCGACGGGTGGCCTGTCGATCCCCAAGATGGGCGCGACCGGGTTCGCGCACGATATTGCGCGTCGTTTCGGCTTGAAGATCACGCAGACGCGCCCGGCGCTCGTGCCGTTCACGGCGAAGGTACCGGAGCTGAGCGGCGTCGCGCTCGAGGTCGTTGCGCGTTGCGGCAAGGCGACCTTCCGCGAGGCCATGCTCTTTACCCATCGCGGCCTGTCGGGCCCGGCGATCTTGCAGATATCATCCTACTGGAGGCCCGGACAGGAGATCTCGGTCGACCTGCTGCCCGACCTGGACGCCGTGCAATTCCTGAAGGAACGGCGGCACGCTCGCCCGAAGGCAGAGCTGCGGACGATCCTCGGCGAGGTGATGCCGCAACGGCTGGCGGCCATGCTCGCCGAGCAGGATGCGGCGGCCCTGAACGACTGGCGCATCACGCCGACCGGGACGGAAGGCTACGCGAAGGCCGAAGTCACCCTCGGCGGCATCGACACCGCGGAGCTTTCCTCCCGCACGATGGAGGCGCGCAAGGTGCCAGGCCTGTTCGTCATCGGCGAGGCTGTGGATGTGACCGGCTGGCTCGGCGGCTACAATTTCCAATGGGCCTGGTCGAGCGGCTGGGCTGCCGGCGATTCGGTCTAATGTCCGAGATAGCTCTTGCGCAGGCCGGGGTGCTCGGCGAGCTCGCTGGCCTTGCCTGACAGAGCGATTCGGCCACCCTCCAGCACGTAGGCACGGTGAGCGATCGCGAGCGATTGCACGACGTTCTGCTCAACGAGGAGGATGGCCAGCCCCTCGACGTTGAGCCGGCTGATCAGCGCGAACATCTCCTCGACCAGCAGGGGCGAGAGGCCGAGCGACGGTTCGTCGAGGATCAGGAGCCTGGGCTCGCCCATCAGGCCGCGGCCGATCGCCAGCATTTGCTGCTCGCCGCCGGACAAGGTGCCCGCCGCTTGCGTCCAGCGCTCCTTCAAGCGCGGGAAGATCGCGACGACATGGTCGAGGTTCTTCTGCCGCACGGCGCGGCCGCGGCGATAGCTGCCGAGCTCGAGATTGTCGCGCACGGACATGTTGGGGAACACGCGGCGGCCCTCCGGCACCTGGATCAGGCCGGCCTCGACGATTCGCTTGGACGCTTCGCCCGCGATGTCGCGGCCCTCGAAGCGGATCGTGCCGCCGAACGGCCGATGGATGCCGCTGACATTGTTGTTCAGTGTCGATTTGCCGGCGCCGTTGCTGCCCAGCAGCGCTACGATCTCGCCGGCCGAGACGGCGAGGTCGACGCCGCGCAGGATCTCGATCGCGCCGTAGCCGGCGCGGAGCCCGCTCACCTCGAGCATGGGAGACTCAGGCACGCAGCACCTTGGCGGCGCCATGGCCGAGATAGGCCTCGATGACCCCCGGGTCGTCGGCGATCGCGGCCGGCGTGCCCTCCGCGATCATGCGGCCCTGGTTCAGCACATAGACGCGTTCCGCGAGGGCGGTCACGGCCTGCATCACATGCTCGATCAGCAGGATGGTGACGCCGCCGGCGCGTACCTTCCGGATGATCTCGACGATCTCGCCGATTTCCGTCGGGTTGAGGCCGGCCATCACCTCGTCGAGCAGCAGCAGGCGCGGCCCGGTGGCAAGCGCGCGCGCAAGCTCGAGACGCTTGCGGCCGGCGACGGTTAGGTCGCTGCCCGGCTGGTCGAGCTGGTCCCGCATACCGACCAGAGAGGCGACTGCCTCGGCCTGGTGCGCGGCCGCCTTCCGGTCGGCGGTGCGGAAGTAGGCGCCGACCATGATGTTCTCGCGCACGGTGATGCGCGCGAAGGGCTGGGTGATCTGGAACGTCCGCACCATGCCGGCGGCGCAGATGCGGTGCGGCGGCAGGCCGGTGATGTCCTGGCTGTCGAGCGCGATGCGGCCGGCATCGGGCTTGTGGAAGCCGGCGATCGCCGCGAACAGAGTGGTCTTGCCCGCGCCGTTGGGGCCGATCAGCCCGACGATCTCGCCCACGCGTACGTCGAGCGAGGCATGATCGACGGCTTTCAATCCGCCGAACGCCTTGGAGAGATCGCGCACCTCAAGCATGGCGAGCGGCCTTGCGGCGGCCGAGCAGGCTGGTGATGCCGTCGGGGAGGCGGGCCACGATCAGGATCAGCATGCAGCCGTAGACGATCAGGCTGAGCGGCTGGACGTTCTTCAGCGCCGGTACGACGGAGGCGGCCCAGCGCGTCGCCTCGTTGATGCTGGTGAGCGCCACCGAGCCGATCAGCGGGCCGAAGATCGTGCCGGCGCCGCCGACCATCGTGACCAGCAACATCTCGACCGACTTGTCGATGCCGAAGGCGATGGTCGGGTCGATGTAGAGATACTTCTGGGCATAGAAGGTTCCACCGGCGGCGCACATCGCGCCGGAGAGCGTGAGCACCTTGACCTTCTCGGCGAAGACGTCGATGCCGAGCGCGCGGGCGGCGTCCTCGTTCTCACGGATCGCGACCAGCCGTGCGCCGAACCGGCTGCGGGTCAGCCACCAGGCGATCAGCAGCGAGGCGATGCACAGCAGCAGTGCGAGGTAGTAGGGCGCGATCGGCGTCGTGAACTGGAAATTCTCCAGCCTCGGATCCGATTTGATCAGCATGCCGAGCCCGCCGCGCGTGAAGCTCGCGGAATTGGTGACGATGCGAAAGACCTCGGCGAAGGCGAGCGTGATCAGCGCGAAGTAGGAGCCGCGCAGGCCGGCGCGGAAGGACAGGATGGCGATGCCGGCGCCAACCGCGCCGCCCATCGCCATCGCCACCGGCCACGCGAGCCACGGATTCCAGCCGTGGCTGACGTGCAGGATGGTCGAGGTGTAGGCGCCGACGCCGAAGAATACGGCATGGCCGAACGAGGTCTGGCCGGCGAAGCCGCCCGCCACGTTCCACGACTGGCCGATAAAGGCCGTGAAGAACATCAGCATGCCAACAGTTATCAGGTAGTTCGGCACCAGCAGCGGATAGATCAGGGCGACGGCGAGGGCGCCGGCCAGGAGAAGCGGCCTCACGCCCGGCTCCCGAACAGGCCGGTCGGCTTGAACAAAAGGATCAGGATGAAGATCAGCGAGATGCCGATCTGGCCGAGCTGCTCGCCGAGGAACAGGCCGCCCATCGATTCCGTGACACCGATCAGGAACCCGCCGACGGCTGCGCCGACGAAGCTGCCCATGCCGCCCAGCACGACGATGGTGAAGGCGACCAGCACGAAGGCGTAGCCCGATTGCGGCGTGACGTAGAAGGTTGGCATCAGCAGGCAGGCCGCGGCGCCGAGGCAGGCGATGCCGATGCCGTAGGAAACGGCGAAGATGTGCTCGACGTCGATCCCGACCAGCCGCGCGCCCTGCCGCTCCTTGGCGACGGCGCGGATCGCCTTGCCGGTGTCGGTCCGGGCCATGAACAGGCCGAGGACCAGGCAGATCAGCAGCGCCGCGATGCAGGACACGACCTTGGGCAACGGCAGGAAGGCCGCGCCGATCTCGATGATCTTGCCGGCGTAGGGCACGTCGATCGTCTCGGTGTCGCCGCCGAAGAACAGCAGCGCGGCATTGTCGGCGACGATCGAGACGCCGAGCGTGATCAGCAGGATGTTCTCGTCCTTGCCGTGGCTGTAGCGGCCGATCAGCCCGCGGTAGAGCACGAAGCCCGCGGCGAAGGCGCCGGCGGTGACCAGGGGCAGCGAGACATAGGGATCGAGGCCGAGCAGCTTCCAGAGGAAGAACACTGCATACATGGCGAGCATCAGGAGGCTGCCATGGGCAAAATTGATGATGTGCAGCACGCCGTAGATCAGCGTCAGGCCGACCGCGACCAGCACGTAGATGCCGCCGGCCAGCAGCCCGTTCAGCACGCCGGCGAGGATGATCTGCGGATCGGGCATGCTTCTAGCCCAGCGCAGACCTCAGGCTCCTCTCCCCCGATCGGGGGAGAGGCGGGGAGAGGGGGTGACGCACATCTCCTGCAACCCCCTCACCCAACCTCTCCCCCGATCGGGGGAGAGGAGCCTGAAGGCGCGTTTCCGCAGCATGCCGCCGTGCTCAATTGAACTTCGGCTTCGGAAACACCGCCTTCGTCTCGGCGAACTCCGCCGGCGCGATCACCTGGATGTCGCCTTTGTTCGCCTGCATCACGCCGGGGCGGCCGCCCTCGTTCTGGCCGTTGACGAACTTGGTCGGTCCATAGGGCATCAGCTCGGCCTTGAAGGTCGAGGCGGCGAGCGCGGCGGTCAGCTTCTCCTTGTCGGCCGAACCCGCATGCTCCAGCGCGTCGGCCAGCAGGCCGACCACGGTGTAGGCGAGATAGACCTCGAAGGTGAATTCCTTGCCGGCGGCCTCGACGCGCTTCTTCAGCGCCTGCGCCTTTTCCGACTTCGGATTGTACCAATGGTTCACGTCCATCATGTACTGCGAGACGTCGGGCTGCTCCTTGGCGAACTTGTAGTTGAAGCCGCCGCCCAGGATCGAGAAGAAGCCGGCGACGTTCACCTTCTGCTGGTAGAGCGTGCGCGCCAGCAGCACGTATTCGTTCTGGTAGTTCGACATCATCACGATGTCGGGCGCCATCGAGCGGATGCGCAGCGCGATGTTGTCGAAGTTGCGCGTCGGGTTGTCGTGGCCGATCAGTTCCTTCGGCGTGATGCCGATCGTCGGCAGCTTGGTCGCCAGCAGCTTGGCGGTGCCGGTCCCGAACTCGCCCGACTCGTGGACGATCACGGCCGTCTTTGCCACGCCCCCGGCGCCCTTGTTCAACTCGCCGAGCAGGGAGATGCCCTGGTCGACGCAGGCGCCGAACCCCGGCTTGATGCGGAACACGTTCTTGAGGCCGCGCGTCACAATCAGGTCGGAGGCGCCGACGTCGATCAGGAACGGCGTGTTGTACTTGGCGGCGGCCTGGCTGGCGGCGATCCCGACGGGGCTCTGATAGCAGCCGATATAGGCCGCGACGCCCGCCTCGTTCATCTTCTCGACCTCGGCAACGCCGACCTCGACCTTCGACTGGCTGTCGCCCCACAGCGGCTCGAGCTTGGCGCCGCCCATCGCCTTGATGCCGCCGGCCTTGTTGAGGTCGTCGACCGCCATCGTGGCGCCGAAGCGGCCCTGGCTGCCGGCAAAGGCCACGAAGCCGGTCACGGGATGGATGATGCCGACCTTCACGGCCGCCGGCTGTGCGCCGCCGATCAGGGGAAAGCCCAGCGTTCCCGCCGCGAGGACGCCCGATCCGGCGATGAACCCGCGACGCGAAACCGGCAATTTGTTCTTTTTTGCCATCATTCCCTCCCTGATTTGCGGCGGCGACGCTACGATAGCGTCAGCAACGGGACAACCCATGCCGAACATTCTGACACCTGACCAGGTCGACCAGTACAAGCGCGATGGCTTCGCCTTTCCTGCATCCGTTCTCACAGCGGACGAGGTACGCTGGATGCGCGCCGACCTCGAAGCGTGGGAAGCCAAGCAAGGCCATCCGCTCGACTTCCCGGAGAAGAGTAAATCGTACCTGCTCTACGCCTGGGCCGACGCGCTGGTGCATCACCCAAAAGTGCTCGACGCGGTCCAGGACGTGATCGGGCCCGACATCCTCGTCTATCACTCGACCATGTGGATCAAGGAAGCGCACACGCCGGCCCATGTCCGCTGGCACCAGGACGGAGCGTATTTCTTTCTCGATCCGCTGGAGCACGTGACGGCCTGGGTGGCGCTGTCGGAGGCGTCGGAGAAGGCCGGCTGCATGCGCGTGGTGTCGGGCACCCATCGGCTGCCGATGATCGAGCATGACGACAAGCCCAGCCCGCACAACATGATCAAGCGCGGCCAGGGCATCAGCGACCGGTTCGACGGCGAGACCGGCGTCTCGATGCCGCTCGCGGCCGGCGAGATGTCGCTGCACCACACCGCGCTGGTCCATTGTTCGCCCGGGAATGACAACGACGATCGCCGCATGGGCCTCGGCATCAGCTTCATCCCGGCGCACGTGAGGCCGCTCGGTCCGGTGAAGCCGAGCGCGCTGCTGGTCCGGGGCACGGACCGTTATGGCCATTTCGTGCCGGAGACACGGCTCGTGACGCCGATGTCGGCGGAGGCGCAGGCGGCCCATGCAGAGGCAGTGCGGCTGTTCCGCCTGCGGCAGGATCAGGGATTCAAAGTCGCCGCGGAATAAGCGACAAAGGCGGATGGACAGCCCGGCCTTCCGCACCCCCGAGCCGTCGATCACCAGCCACGAGGCGATGCAGGAGTTCCTCGCATCGCTCGCGCATCGATCGGACGGGATGCAACTCGGCAGCGTCGGCCAGTCGACGCAGGGCCGCGACATCCCGCTGATCCGCCTCGGCAAATGCGGTCCCGATCGGCCCGTGATCTGGCTGATTGCCCAGCAGCACGGCAACGAGCCGGCCGGCGGCGAAGCGATGCTGGCGCTGGCATCGGCCCTCGCGATTGGAGATTTGGCCCCGCTGCTCGACCGGATCGGCGTGGTAATCGTGCCGCGGGTCAATGTCGACGGCTCGGCGGCCGACCGGCGCGTGCTTGCCTCGGGTGCCGACGCCAATCGCGACCACCTGCTGCTGAGCCAGCCAGAAGTGCGTGCGCTGCATGAAGCGATGTGCACTGTGCCGCCGGATGTCGTTTTCGACCATCACGAATTCAGTGTCCGCAGGCGCTGGGTCGAGAAGTTCAACGGCCTCCAGGGATCGGACGTGATGATCCTCGAGGCGACCAATCCGTCGATTTCCAGGAGCCTGTCGGCGATCGCGCACGACCTCTATCGCCCGGCATTGGAAGCAGCGATCGGCCGTGCGGGCCTGTCCAGCTTCGATTACGTCACGACCGACTCCGGGACGGCGGACATGCGTGTGTCGCTCGGCGGCACCGCGCCGGGCATCGCGCGTAATGCGTTCGGCCTGCGCGGCGCGGTCTCCTACCTGATCGAGACGCGCGGCGTCGGCATCGGCATGGAGAATTTCGAGCGGCGCGTCTCGACCCACTATCTGCTGGCCAAGGCGGTGCTCGAGGCGAGTGCAGCCGATCCCGCGCGGCTGCTCGCGCGCGTGGCCGAAGCGCGTGCGGCCACCGCGGCCGATCGCTCCGATCTCATCGTCACCCACGAAGCTGGCGAACGCGATATCGACCTGCCGCTGATCGATGCCGAAAGCGGTGCGCCGATGTCGACGTCGGTGAGGCTGATCGACAACCGCGACATCCGCCCGCTCGACGTGCGCGGCCGGCCGGCGGGCTATCTCGTGTTGCGCGGCGCAACGGCCGTGGCCGAGCGCCTCGCTTTGAACGCGGTCTCGGTGCACGAGGTGACAGGCGGGGCCCTGGCCGTCGAAGCCTATGAGGTCGCGCGCAACGGAGGCGTCGTGCAAGTCGAGATCCGGCATCGGACGATGTCCGTGCCGGGTGGCGCGCTGTTCGTACCGATGACCCAGCCGGCGGCCGGCATCGTCGCCGCTGCGCTCGAGCCCGACTCGCCCGGGAGCTACGTCGGCGCCGGCATCATCCCCATGGCGGAGGACGAAACCGAGGCACCGGTCTATCGCGTGATGGACGCCTCGGGGCTCGTGCTCTGGCCTTAGAGCGCAAGGAAACTCGACCGGTAGCCGGCTGACCGCGGGAGCGGGTTGCGACACTGGTGCTCATGTGCCCTTGTCGCTGTACGGTGCGATGGGGAGAAGGGCGAGATGACGCCTTCAGTCACGGAAAATTGCCCTCGATGCGAGGGTCAACGCGCTGCGGGCCACTCACCCATCCGCACCTCCAGCTGCTACCGCAACCAATACCGGGGCGATCAGCAGGGAGCAGGCTCAATCGGAAATGGCGCCTTGGGCGAATTGTGTCTTGGCCAAGATCCGCGAACTCGATGATGGAAGCTCAGCCGTCATGGGAGCGGCCTACGCGATTCGGGCTCAGTGCCGGCGCCTTTGGATTGGCACGACGGAAGCTGAGCTCCCCCTGATCGTTGGCGCCGTCGAACGTAGCCGCGCCAGCAAGCGAGGCGAACCCTACGTTGCAAGTGATTTCGTACCCGCTGCTCAGAACCGGCGCAGCACCTCGATGTCATCCACACCGATGAAGAAGGATCGCGGAACCTACGTTGTTCCAGTCGTCATCAATAATACGATCACACTCGACTTCACCGTCGACAGCGGTGCGTCGGATGTCACCATTCCACTGGACGTCGTGAAGACATTGATTGACGCGGGAACGATCCGCGAGGCGGACCTCATTGGTGAAAAGACGTACGTGATTGCCGATGGATCAAAGGTTAAGTCAGTCACATTTCGTATTCGATCTCTCAAGGTAGGTGATAGAATCGTGGAGAATGTCATCGGTAGCATAGGCCCTGCCAAGGGGCCCCTGCTGCTTGGGCAAAGCTTTCTGGGTCGCTTCAAGTCGTGGTCGATAGACAACAATCGGCATGCACTGGTGCTGGAGTGACCGGCAAGTCCATCGCCCCCTCTTGTCGTCCCGAAGGCCTGTGAAACTTTCAACCGAGCGGCGCGACACGCTTACCTCACCCTGAGAGCTTGTGAGTCTTTCATGGTGCTGGGAGCGCGGCTCTCCAGAGCCGCTCATGGAATGTTGCAATCACCGCATATGAGCGGCTCTGGAGAGCCGCGCTCCCAGCACCATGACCATGAATTGGGTGGCACCGACAAACATTCACATGCTCTGAGGAACCGAGCGAAGCACAATGTCTCGCAGGATGGCAACAGGCAGGCTGCCTATTCACCTCATGATCGCGGCAGCTCCATCTTTTGCCGTGCTCAGGCGGAGCCTTGCTAGCCCATCATCGTCTTCATGTAGTGTTCGGCGATCTCGCCGGGCGTGGCCTGCCAGATGTTGCCGAAGCGCTCGATCCGGCGCAGCGCCTCGTCGAGATACTTGATGCGGTGCGCCATGCCCATCAGCCAGGGATGGACCGACAGGTTGAAGACCTGTCCGCCCTCCTGGTGCAGCAGCTCGAAGGCGTCGCCGACGATGTCGGGATAGCGCGTGGTGTTGATCCGCCGCAGCCAGAGCTGCTGTACGTCATCCCATTCCGGCTGGTTCGGCAGCGAGACGAACTTCCGGCCGACCTTCATCGGATAGGGCTGGTCGTCGTTCGGCCAGTCGAGCACGTAGTCGAGACCGGCATCGGCCAGGAGCTGCGGCGTGCGCTGGCTCTCGCCGTACTCCTGCCCGACCCACCCCTTGGGCGTCACGCCAGCGGCCTTCTCGATCGCGGCGATCGAGGCTGCAATCTCGGCCTTTTCCTCGGCCTCGGTCATCTTCGACGAGATCATCCGGTTGCCCGAGGTGCCGTGGGCGATGAACTCGTACTTCCGCTTCTTGAACTGCTCGATCAGGTACGGATAGCGCTCGGCGGCCATGGCGTTGACCGCGACGCCGGCGCGGATCTGGTAGCGGTCGAGCACATCCAGCACCCGGAAGATGCCGGTGCGGTTGCCGTACTCGCGCTGCGTCCAGGTGCGGTAGTCGGGATTGTAGTTGCCGAATTCGCCGACGAACCGGCTGTCCCGGATCGAGTTCTCGGCCGGTAGCAGCTCGTAATATTCGAGCGGCAGCACGACACAGAAGGCGACGCGCGCGTTCTTCGGCCAAGTGAGCTTTGGGCGCTTGGGGAACGGCGCATAGTCGTACCAGGGATTGTCCATCCCGGGCTGCAGCGGCGGCGGGCTCTTCGGGACTTTGGGGGAAGTCGAGCTCATGTCACGCCTCCTTCCCGAGATGCTGCTGGTAGGCCCTGAGGCCGTTCTCGGTGTACCAGTCGAGAATCTCCTCGGCAGTGCAGATCCAGGCGTCCTTGTGCTTGCGGATATAGGCCAGCGCGCGGTCGAGATGCTTCAGCCGGTGCGGCGCGCCCATCATGTAGGGATGGAGCGCGATGCACATCACGCGGCCATTCTCCGCGCCCTCGCGATAGACGGTGTCGAAATGGTCGACGATCATCTGTGCGAATTCCTCGGCCTCGACCGGCTGGCGGTAGACCATCGCGTCGTTGATATCCATCGTGTAGGGCACGTGGATCAGCGGGCCATGCTTCGTCGCCAGCGGCGTTGGCTGGTCGTCGTGATAGAAGTCGCAGAAGTATTCGAGGCCGGCCTCCTTGACGATGTCGGGCGTGACCAGCGTGTTGGAGACGGCCGGCGAGAACCAGCCGCGCAGCTTGCGGCCGGTCAGCCGCAGATGCGTCGCCTTGCTGTGCTCGACTACCTCGCGCTCCTCCTCGGGTGAATAGCCCCAGTGATAGCGCGTGTTGAAATAGCCGTGGCTCATGTACTCCCAGCGCCGCGCTTCCATCGCCTCGAGGATCTCGGGATACATCTCGATCACCGACATCGAGAGCGAGACGGTGCAGCGGACGGAATGCTTGTCGAGCACCTCGAACATGCGCCACAGCCCGACCCTGTTGCCGTAGTCGCGGCCGCCATAGCCCAGCACGTCGGGATGCGGCATGCGCGGCCACGGATTGCGGACGCGGACCTCGGCCGGCAGGTACTCGTAGTGCTCGATATTGGGGCAGACCCAGACGGCGACCCGCGCGCCCTTGGGCCACGAGAGCTTCGGCCGGGAGGGGATGGGGGAGTAGCCGAACCGGTAGGGGTCCATTCCTGTTCCTTCGTTGTGGCCTGTCGAGTGCATCACGCAGTTGACGAGGACGCAACAGCCGGTCTCTTTATTCGCATGGCGGACAGCATTCGCTTCACGCTCAATGGTGAGCCGGTCAACGTCGCGGGCGTGTCCCCGATGGCGACACTGCTCGACTGGCTACGTGAGCAGCGCGGCCTCAAGGGCACAAAGGAAGGCTGCGCCGAGGGTGACTGCGGCGCCTGCACCGTCGTGCTGGAGAGGGCCAACGGACGGCACGAGGCGATGAATTCCTGCATCGCCATGCTGGGCCAGATGGATGGGCAGGCAATCCGCACCGTCGAGGGATTGCCGGGCAAGGATGGCGCGCCGCATCCGGTTCAGCGCGCGATGGCCGAGGCCGACGCCACGCAATGCGGCTTCTGCACGCCGGGCTTCGTGATGACGGCCTACGCCTATGCCTCGGGCGGCGAGCCGGCCGACCTCGAGACGATCCACGATGCGCTGGCCGGCAACCTCTGCCGCTGCACGGGCTATCGGCCGATCGTCGAAGCGATGACGAAGATCGTGGGCGTCGCTGCCGAGCAGGCCTCGCCGCCGCCGGCACGGACCCTGTCCGCCGACTTCGGCGGTGTCTTCTTCGCACCGCGCTCGCTCGATGAGCTCACCTCGCTGCGCGCGAAGCATCCCGAGGCGTTGCTGCTGGCCGGTGGCACCGATCTCGGCCTTCTGGCCAGCCGATCGCGCAAGCCGCCGAAGGCCGTGATCCACGTGGCGCATGTGCCCGAGCTGAACGTCATCGACCCCGGGAAGGAGCAGATCACCTTCGGCGCCGCCGTCACCTACGCGCGCGCCATGCCGCTGCTGATCGAGGCCTTCCCCGCGCTGCGCCCCTATCTCGCCCGCCTCGGCTCGCGGCAGATTCGCACCTTGGGCACGATCGGCGGCAATGTCGGCAACGCCTCGCCGATCGGCGACATGCCGCCGGCACTCCTGGCGTTGGAGACGCGGCTGAAGCTCGTCTCCGTCCGCGGCACGCGGGAGATGCCGCTGGAAGAGTTCTTCACCGGCTACCGCAAGACGGCGCTGGCGCCCGACGAAGTGATCCAGAGCTTGACCTCGTGGCGGCTGTGGGAGGGAGAGACCTTCCATTGCGACAAGGTCAGCAAGCGGCGCGATCAGGATATCTCGACGGTGGCTGGCGCCTATCGCCTGCGCATCAAGGACGGCAGGATCGAGGATGTCCGGCTGGCTTTCGGCGGCATGGCGGCCACGCCGAAGCGCGCGAGCAACGCCGAGGCTGCCCTGCTGAAAGACGGCTTCGATGCCGCGCGCTCGGCACTCGCGAAGGATTTCCGGCCACTCGACGACTGGCGCGGCACGGCCGCCTATCGCCTGCGGGTCGCGGCCAATCTCCTGCGCCGGCTCGAGCTGCGCATCGCCGATCCGACGCGACCGGTCCAAATCGAGGCCCTGTGAAGGGCGTCGTTCATACCTCGCAGCGTCACGATTCGGCGCTAAAGCACGTCACCGGTGAGGCGGTCTATATCGACGACATGCCGGAGCCCGCCGGCACCTTGCATGCGGCGCTCGTTCTCAGTCCTGTCGCGCATGGCCGGCTGAAGAAGCTCGACGTGCCGCAAGGGCCGGGCGTCGTCGCCGTGCTCGGCCCCGCCGACATTCCGGGCAAGAACGACGTCGCAGCGGTCGGCACCGACGAGCCGCTGTTCGCCTTCGACCGCGTCTCGTACGCCGGCCAGCCGCTGGCGATGGTCGTGGCCTCGACTCTCGACGCGGCGCGGCATGCCGCCGAGCGCGCGACGATTGAGATCGATGAGGAGCCCGCGATCCTCGACATCGAGACGGCGCTGGCGGCCAAGGCCTATGTGCAGGCACCGCAGACGCTGCTGCGCGGCGATCCCGATGCGGCGATGAAGTCGGCACCGTACACGCTGGGTGCGGAGTTCAGTGTCGGCGGGCAGGAACATTTCTATCTCGAAGGCCAGATCGCCTTTGCCCTGCCGGGCGAGGACGGCGACATCGTCGTCCATTCCTCGACCCAGCATCCGACCGAAGTCCAACACATCTGCGCGCGGCTGCTGGGCTGCGACTTCAACCGGGTGACGACGGTGGTGCGTCGCCTCGGTGGCGGCTTCGGTGGCAAGGAAAGCAACGCCTCGTGGGTCGCGGGAGCGGCGGCGCTGGCCGCCAACCACACCGGCAAGCCAGTGAAGCTCCGCCTGCCGCGCGAGATCGACATGATCGCGACCGGCAAGCGCCATCCTTTCCTCTATCGCTACACGGTGGGCTTCGACGGCGAAGGCCGTGTGCTGGCGCTCGATGCCATGCTGGCGGCCGATGCCGGCTGGAGCCTCGACCTCACGCCGGGCGTGGTGGCGCGCGCACTGACCCACACCGACAACGCCTACTGGATTCCGCATTTCTGCGCCGTCGGGTACGCCTGCCGGACGCACAAGCAGTCGAATACCGCATTCCGCGGTTTCGGCGGACCGCAGGGCGTCGTCGTCATGGAAGACGCGCTCGACCGCATCGCGCTCCAACTCGGCCGCGATCCCAACGAGGTGCGCGCCCTCAACTTCTACGGCGATGCCGGCGACGAGACGCCGTACGGTCAGAAGGTCGACGAGAATCACCTGCCGAGGATCTGGGATGAGGTGAAGCGCGATTCCGACTACGGGCGCCGCCGTGCCGAGATCGATGCGTTCAACAAGGCGAGCCCGGTGCTGAAGCGCGGCCTCGCCCTGTTCCCGCTGAAGTTCGGCATCTCGTTCAACATCCCGCACATGAACCAGGCCGGCGCTCTGGTGCACATCTACAGCGACGGCTCGATCCGCCTGAACCACGGCGGCACCGAGATGGGGCAGGGCCTGTTCGTCAAGGTGGCGCAGGTCGTGGCCGAGGTCTTCAACGTCGACATCGACCGCATCCGGCCGAGCGCGACCTCGACTGCCGAGGTGCCCAACACCTCGCCCACCGCGGCCTCGACCGGCTCCGATCTCAACGGATGGGCGGCCTACGCGGCGGCCGACACGATCAGGCAGCGCATGGTTATCTTCGCTGCGGAACATTTCGGCGCGGCCGAGAGCGAGATCGAGTTCGCCGACAATACCGTGCGCATCGCCAAGCCCGGCAGCAACCAGGTCGTGAGCTTCGGCGAGCTCGCGAAGCTCTGCTATCTCGGGCGGGTCCCGCTCTCCTCGACCGGCTACTACAGAACGCCGAAGATCCATTGGGACGGGGCAAAGATGAAGGGCCGGCCGTTCTTCTATTTCTCCTTCGGCGCGGCGGCGGTGGAGGTGGCGATCGATACACTGACCGGCGAAAGCCGCGTGTTGCGCGCCGATCTGGTCCAGGATTGCGGCACCTCACTCAATCCCGCGATCGATCTCGGTCAGATCGAGGGCGCTTTCGTGCAGGGCCAGGGCTGGCTGACCTGCGAGGAGCTGTGGTGGGACAGGCAGGGCCGGCTGAAGACGGCGGGTCCGTCGACCTACAAGATCCCCGGCAGCCGCGATGCGCCGGCGATCTTCAACGTGAAGATGCTCGACAACGCGCCCTCGAAGGAGGCGACCATCTTCCGCTCCAAGGCGGTCGGCGAGCCGCCGCTGATGCTGGCGACGGCCGTATGGACCGCGCTCAAGGACGCCATCGCCGCGACCGGCGACGGCAGGACTCCTGTGCGGCTTGATGCACCGGCAACGCCCGAGCGTATCCTGGCGGCGATCGAGACGGTGCGACTTCGAATCTCACGAGGCTGAGATGGAGAGCTGTAAGCCCTGTCTGTCGTCCTGAGAGTTTGTGAGTTTTTGTGTTTTCCGACTGGCATATTGAGGCGGAGGCGGTGGTCGTCAGGCAGCGGCGGCTTGCCTGAGGCGGCAAGCGGCGAGAAGGTTGTTTGCAAGGGCGTGGAAGAGGCAGACGACCTTGACCTTGCTGATGCCTCTGACGTTGAACTGTTGGAGCCCCTGTCGTCGGAAGTTTGCGTTGATCCGTTCGTGCTCGCCTCGTCGTCGGATCCAACCGTTGGAAGTCTGGGCAGCCTCGTCGACCATGCGGCGGCGCCACTCGACGACTTCGGGGGGATCGCCATAGCGAGGCGTGGCGGGATCGCTGTCGGGATTGCGCCTGGGCTTGAGGGGGCAGAAGACGGTGATGCCTTTTCGGGCGACGGCGGCGATGTCGGCGAGGGCGGTGAAGCCGCCGTCGGCCAGCCAACGCTTCGGCCTGTGAGCGTAGCGCTGCTCGACCTGCCGCACGGCAGGTTCCATCAAGCCGCCGTCGCTGCCGGTGGTATCGACATCCAGCCCGACGATGACGCCGCTGTCGAGGTCAGCGCTGAGCTGCACGTTGTAGGCTGGTCGCCAGCCGCCGTCGGCCATGTGCATGACCCTGGCCTGCGCATCCGTGGTCGAGCAGCGCGGCTCCTTCTTTTTCTTCGTCTTGCGCTTGCCTTGATCCGGCGCGGCCGCCGCCTGCGATGGCGCGGCCTCGCCAGGGTCGGCTGGCGCGGGCCGCTGCTTGTGCAGCGCACGCAAGGCGCTCGCCGCCGCCGTGATCCGCTCCTGCCGCTCGCGCAGCGCCCGCTCGCGCGCCGCCTGCCGGCGCCGGCTCGAGCCGGTCGGATCGGCATCGATCTCCTGGCGAAGCTGCGCGATCCGTTCCTCGACCTCGACCAGCAACCGCTCCAGCGTCGCCAACCGCCGCAGGCTCGCCGCCCCGGCCGACGCCCGGATACGGATCCCGTCCTGGCTCAGCGAGGCCAGCTCGATCAGCCCTTCCGACCACAGCGCGGCAACACCCTCCGTCAGCAGACGGTCCACGATCGCCGCCGCCTGCCAGCGGAAGTCCGACAGAAGGTGATAATTCAACGGCACGCCACCGCGCAGCCAGCGAAAGCCATGATGCTCCTCGCTCAGCCGTTCGAGTTGGCGGGCGCTGCCCACGCCCTCGATGCAGGCGTACAGCCACAGCGCAAGCACCACGCGAGGGTCCGGCGGCGGCCGTCCCGGCGTATGCGCCCGCGACCGGATCGCGGCGTACAGCTCCGACAGATCGACCTGCTCGACCCATGCCCACACCGTTCGGGCCGCGTGCTCCGAGCCGATCAGACTGTCGAACTCGAAACGCTCGAACACGATCTCATCTCGCCGCGCCTCGACGTAGCGCGCCAGTCCGCCATCCCGGGCCGGTCCTTCCTGACGCACGAGATCGACAAACAAACCTTCGGGTTCCGCAGCCATCCAGGACACTCCTCTCGGACACCGAATCGAACTTCTGCTGCAAACGCCAGCAAAAAATCACAAACTCTGAGCGCAGCGAAGGACCTCACGTCAGCCACGCGGCCCGTGTCTGATCGTTCGGCGAGATCCTTCGCTGCGCTCAGGATGACAACCGAGTCGAACCGGCGCAGTAAAGTGCGCGCCGATCTCTGGAGGTTGAATGAGCCGTTTTTGGAGCCCGATCGTCCACTCGTTGCAGCCCTACGTACCGGGCGAGCAGCCGGCGATGGGGACGGTGGTGAAGCTCAACACCAACGAGAATCCGTACGGGCCGTCGCCTCGGGTCCTTGCCGCCCTGTCCGCGGAGATCGGCGACGGGCTGCGGCTCTATCCCGATCCCGGCGCGAGCCGTCTGCGCGATGCGCTCGCGCGTCGGCATGGCCTGGACCGCGAGGAGATCTTCGTCGGCAACGGCTCGGACGAGGTGTTGGCACACGGCTTCCAGGCTCTTCTCAAGCATGATGCGCCGCTGCTGTTTCCCGACATCACCTACAGTTTCTATCCAACCTATTGCAGGCTGTATGGTGTCGACTATCGCGAAGTGCCGCTCGACAGCGCGATGCGTGTTCGCGTCGCCGACTACCGACAGGCGTGTGGCGCGATCATCCTGCCCAATCCGAACGCCCCCACCGGCATTGCGCTGCGACGGGCGGAGGTGGAGGCGCTGGTCGCCGAACATCCGGATCAAGTCGTCGTCCTCGATGAGGCCTATGTCGATTTCGGCGGCGAGAGCGCCGTGCCGCTGGTTCGTTCCTACCCGAACCTGCTGGTGATCCAGACCTTCTCGAAATCGCGCTCGCTGGCCGGATTGCGCGTCGGTTTCGCGATCGGTCAGCGTCCGCTCATCGAGGCCCTGGAGCGGGTGAAGGACAGCTTCAACTCCTATCCCCTCGACCGACTCGCGTTGGCAGGGGCGGTCGCCGCTGTCGAGGACGAAGCCTGGTTCGAGCAGAACCGCGATCGCATCGTCGCCAGCCGCCGGCACCTCGCCGCTGCGCTCGGCGGGCTCGGGTTCGAGGTGCTGCCGTCGGCTACGAACTTCGTATTCGCCCGCCACCCCGGGCGATCCGGCGCGACGCTCGCGGCGGCGTTGAGGAGCCGCGGCATCATCGTCCGTCATTTTGCCCGTGACCGTATCGCCGACTTCCTGCGCATCACCGTCGGCACCGATGCCGACAACGCTCGGCTGATCGAGGCTCTTCGCGCGCTGCTTCAGTGATGGTGGAATTTCGCTGGCGGGGCTGTAACGCACGGCGCGGTGATTGTGTCGGGCGGCAGGCCTTGTAAGCTGTTCCCAAGCAGGTTCCGACATTTGGGAGGATTCGATGGACGTACGCATGGACGGCCGCGTGGCCGTGATCACCGGAGGCAGCACTGGTCTCGGTCTCGCCATGGCCAAGGAATTCGCGGCCTCGGGCGCATCGGTTGCGATCCTGGCGCGCAAGGCCGACGTGCTGGCCACCGCCAAGGCCGAGATCCAGAAAGCCGCGGGCAAGACCAACGCCAAGGTCGAAGGCTATTCCTGCGACGTGTCCAAGGCGGCGCCGATCGCCGAGACATGGAAGAAGATCGAAGCCGATTTCGGCAAGGTCGACATCGTCGTGAACAACGCCGGCATCAGCCATGCCAAGGCCTTCGACACCGTGACCGACGAGGACTGGCAGGGCGACCTCGACCTCAAGCTGTTTGCCGCCATCCGGCTTTGCCGGCTTGCCTTCCCGGGCATGCGCGAGCGCAAGTGGGGCAGGGTCGTCAATGTGCTGAACATCGGCGCCAAGGCGCCGGGCGCCAATTCGACGCCGACCAGCGTCAGCCGCGCCGCAGGCCTCGCGCTCACCAAGGCGATGAGCCAGGAGAATGCCAAGCACGGCGTGCTGGTGAATGCGATGCTGGTCGGCCTGATCGACAGCGACCAGTGGCAGCGCCGCCACAAGACCGCCGCGGGGGCGGGCAAGACCTACGACGAGTTCCTCGCCAGCATGGCCGGCCGCATCCCGCTCGGCCGCATGGGCAAGGCCGAGGAGTTCGCCCGCATGGCCTGCTTCCTCTGCTCCGACGCGGGCTCGTTCGTCACCGGCGTGGCGATCAACGTCGACGGCGGCGCGAGCCCGGTTGTCTGATCGGCGGATGGCTGTGACGGCGGCGCGATGAAGCTCTATCTCTCGTCCTTTCGCATGGGGGAGCGGTTCGACGAGCTCGTCTCCGTCGTCGGTCCGGGCGCGAAGGTGGCGGTGGTGAGCAATGCGCTCGACTTCATTCCCGCCGACGCGCGTCGTGCCTATGCCGGGACGGGGTTCGACGCGCGGCGTGTCTTCATCGAACGGGGCTTCGATGCTTTCGACCTCGATCTCCGGTCTCACTTCGGTGCGTCGCGGACGCTGGAGGATGCTCTCGCGGGCGTGCGTCTTGTGTGGGCGGTCGGCGGCAACTCCTTTCTGCTGCGTCGTGCGATGCGGCAGAGCGGTTTCGATCGATGGCTGCCTCCGTGCGTGCAGGAAGGCAGGCTGATCTATGGCGGCTGGAGCGCCGGTGCCGTCGTCGCCGGTCCGGATCTGGACGGCATCGAGCTGGTGGACGATCCCATGGTAATCGCGGAAGGCTACGAGACGGCTGTCGTCCGTGAAGGACTGGGATTGGTCGACTTCACCGTCGTGCCGCACTACCGCTCGGATCACCCCGAGGCGGATGCCGTCGAACGAGTGGCAGCATTCCGGCAGGAGCGACGCTTACCGTTCCGGACCTTGCGTGACGGCGAAGTGATCGTCGTCTGAACAGCATCGGGCCTACCGACTGGCCGGCATGACATTGAACGCCCGGCGCAGATCGTCGAGGTCGTGCTCGATCCACTGCCAGACGTCCCATCCGGGCGCGAACAGGTCGATCGCCATCTCCTGCCCGCGCGCCCAGGCGTGCCAGAACTCGTCAGGATCGAGCCCGCCGGTCGCCGGCGTTGCCACGTCGTTGAACTTCACACCGAGATGGCCGTTGAAGATCACCGGCAGGATGTGGCCCGCCATCGGATTGATCGGATGCATACCGGCGGTGAAGGTCGAGACCAGGATCTCGCCGCGATAGCTCGTGTCGTAGCCCGAGATCACATGCGTCGAGTCGTGTGGCGTGGCAAAGGCAGCGTTGAGCGCGCCCGGATCGCCGGGGAAGCTGTAGCCGTTCGCCTTGTCGAACGCCCAAAGCGCCTTGCCGAAGGTGTTCGCGGGCAGCTTGCCGAGCGCCTCGTACTTGGCCGCCAGAGCGGGGTCGGCCTTGTCTCTGCCATAGGGCATGATCCACGCCGCCGGATCGAGGCCCTCGGACGAGCGGCTGATGACGCTGTCGAAATTCTTGCGCGTCATGTCGGCGACGACCCAGCTCATGTGGCCTGACGCCGCCTCGACCAGCTCGGTGAGATAGTCGGCCTCGACATCGAGCGCTCGGGAGTAGTCGAGCACCCGGGCGAGCTTCGCCTCGTCGAGGACGCCGTCCACGAGCGCCATGATGACGAGATACTTCACCGCCTCGTCGGCAATCTCACGATCCGCTATTGCGGCACGTAGATCGTCGGGTGTTGTCGACAGCAGCGCCCGGATATCGGCGATATCGGGACGACGCAGCATATAGTGAGCGGCAGCCAGGATGCTTGCTGCATCGGCGTCGGTAATCGGTTGATCGCCAGCCAACGCCACTTGATGCATCGCACCCAGGATGATGTCGCCCTCGATGTGTCCGAGCTTGGTAAGCACTGGCTACGTTCGTGGAAGTTGCGTCAGAATCGAAGTCACTGCCAGCCTGAGTTCGGGAAGCCGTTCTTGAACGGTTTTCCAGACGATTTCGGCATCAATGCCCGCATAGTCGTGTGCAATCAGATCGCGCATTGCCCGGATCTTTCGCCATGGCACGTCTGGCGCAAGGCTGATAACCTCTGGAGGGAGGCGACCTACTGCCTCGCCAATGTATTGTAGGGCATGCAGCACTGCATAGAGAGTTTTCTCGTCAGCCATGTCCCGTGGCCAGACGGCCCATCCGGTTGCCTTGTCGATGAACTCAAGAATGTCGCGTAGAAGGTCCGTTGGCCGTTCACGCGGCATAGCGCACTTCGTCGAGAACTCGCGATCGTAGATGCTGCCTTAGCGCCCGAGGCGTCGTGAGGTCGACCGGCCGCCCCAGGATTTCGCTCAATCGATCACGCAATGCCGCAAATTCAAGAAGATCCGGCACATTCTCGAATTCGACGAGAATATCGACGTCGCTTTCCGGCCCGGCTTCGTTTCGGGCAACGGAGCCGAATACGCCCAAACGGCGCACGCCCGCCCGGATGAGTTCCGGGCGGTGTGCGGCAATCCTGGCGAAGAATTCCTCGCGTGTCATCTGCGGACCTTTGTCCGCAGTATAGCGCTTTAGCGCAGCGGCTCCAGAATGCTGACGTAGTTGGCGACCGCCGCGCCGCCCATGTTGAACACGCCGCCGATCGTCGCCTTCGGAAGCTGCAGCGCGCCCGGAGCGGTGCCGCTGAGCTGCATCGCCGTCATGACGTGCATGCTGACGCCGGTGGCGCCGACCGGATGGCCCTTGGCCTTCAGGCCGCCCGAGACGTTGACCGGCAGCTTGCCGTCGCGCTCGACCCAGCCTTCGTGGATGGCACGCTCGCCCTCGCCGGGCGCGGTCAGGCCCATCGCCTCGTACTCGATCAGCTCGGCTGAGGTGAAGCAGTCGTGGCTCTCAACGAACGAGAGGTCGAGCAGGTCGAGCCTGGCCTCCGCCAGCGCCTGCTTCCAGGCGAGCGCGGGACCTTCGAACTTGATGATGTCGCGCTTGCTCATCGGCAGGAAGTCGTTGATGTGCTGCGCGGCACGGAACGCGATCGCCTGCTTCATGCCGAGCGCGGTGCCGACATCGGCCAGCACGACGGCGGCCGCGCCGTCGGTCACCGGCGAGCAGTCGGTGCGCTTCAACGGGCCGGCGACGAACGGGTTCTTGTCGGACGGCGTGCGGCAGAAGTCGTAGGCGAATTCCTTCTGGAAATGCGCGAACGGGTTCTTGGCGCCGTTCTTGTGCGCCTTGACCGCGATCTTGGCCAGCGCGTCGGACTTGTCGCCGTAGCGCTGGAAATAGGCCGAGGTGATCTTGCCGAAGATGCCCGCGAAGCCCGCCTCGATGGCGGCTTCCTCGGCGACATACGACGCCTTGATCAGCACCTCGCCGGCTTGCGTGCTGTTGAGCTCGGTCATCTTCTCGACGCCGACCACCAGCACGAAGCGCGCCTTCTTGGCGGCCAGCGTGTTGAGGCCCATGTGGATCGCCGCCGAGCCGGTGGCGCAGGCATTCTCCACGCGGGTGCTGGGCTTGAATCGCAGGTCGGGATGGGTCTGCAGCGGCAGCGACGAATGGAATTCCTGACGCACGAAGCCGCCGTTCATGTTGCCGACGTAGATCACGTCGATGTCACGGGGCTCGAGGCCGGCATGGGCGATCGCCTCGCTCGCCGCCTTCACGATCAGCGATTCGCTGGTCTCGTTCTCGAGCTTGCCGAATTTGCCGTGTGACCAACCGACGATGCAGGCCGTCATGGAGCTCTCCTTGTTTCGCGCGTGCACCTACACTTAAAGCGGCGGCCGCGCCGGGCAAGCCCGATCACAGGAGAATTGCTCATTGCAGCCCTATTTCCGCCCACCGGAGGGTGTTGACTGGACCCTCAACCGGAGCCCAATTTTCATCATGGCCGACACGCCGCCCCCTCTGCCTCCCGAACGCCACAGCCCACGTTGGCCGCTGATCCTGGGCGGCCTGCTGGGCGGATTCCTGCTGGTTGCGGTAGGCCTCGGCCTGGGCTGGTACCTGTTCTATCGGCCGATCGTGAATGTCGCGGTCCAGCTCCCGGCGCCGCCGCCGCCGCCCGCTCCGCCGGGGCCCGACCAGGCGCAGCTCAAGGCACTCGAAGACCAGATCGACAAGCAGAAGGCCGCCAACAAGCAGATCGAGGACCAGATCGCGGCGTTGAAGGACCGACTGCGCGCTGATGTCTGCACCGCCAAGGATCCGCACGGCAAGGAGCCCGGGCAGACGCCAATGCCCGGACAGAAGATCTGACTCATGGGACCGCGGGTCTCCAGACCCGCTCATGATCACGAGCGGGTCTGGAGACCCGCGCTCCCAGCTACTTGAGCGAGATGCAGTCGGCGCGGCTGGCGGGGGCGATCGGGTCGCCCGGCATCTCGAGGCGGCAGTGGTAATCGAAGGCGGCGCGGAACCTGGCGTCGATCCGGGCCTTGGCCTGGATCGGCAGCACGAACCGGTTGTTGCGACGCATGATCTGGCCGCCATAGCTGATGTCGCTGCCGTCGGGGAAATACAGGCCGACGAAGCTGTTGCCGGCGGCCGGGGTGAATTCGACCGCCAGTACCTCGCCGGCAATGCATTCGAAGCGCGGCCCGCTGCGCAGGTTGGCCGTTTCGCTCGATTTGTCCGTGCCGCGCGCGATGGTCCAGCGGGTGCTCGCGCCCGTTCGGGTGCTCTCCGCCTTGAAGGTTCCGCAGGTGAGGGAGCTGGCGGTCTGCCCGTAGGCAGGGCTGATGGCCATCGCCAGCAGCAGTAATCCGGCGAACGGTCTCACTTGGGCAGGGTCTCCAGCGCCTTCCTGGCCTCGGCATCGTTCTGTGCGGCGGCCTGCTGCAGCCAGGACCTGGCGCGGCCCGGGTCGGCCGGCAGCCCGGCCCCGCCCTTTGCCAGCAACAGCCCGAACTTGCGCTGCGCCTCGGCGCTCCCGGCCAGCGCGGCGCGTTCGTACCAGTCGGCCGCGCGTGCCCCGTCCGGCGTGAAGCCAGCCTTTGGTGGCGTCATGAGCGGATCGTAGAAGGAGGCGAGCTCGACCTGGGCGGGCGCGCTGCCGGCTTCGGCCGCGCGGCGCCAGACCAGAAAGGCGCCATTGAGCTCGCCGGCCTGCTCGAACTCCTTGCCCTTGGCGAGCATCGCGTCGGGCGCAGGATTGGTCGCGAGATATTCGCCGACCGTTTCGCGCACCGACTTCCTGGGGGCGTCAGCCGGAGCACTGGCGGCGAGGGTCGGAGCAGGATTCGCCGGCGTCGGTGGCGCCGCGGCGACTTCCTCTTCATGCTTCTGGAAGTAGTTGGTGTAGGCGAAGTAGCCGCCGCCGGCGAGCGCGAGCAGGATCACGGCGGTGATCATCCAGCCGGTGCGTCCGCTGCTGGGCACGATCTCGGGCATCGGATCGCGCGCTGCCCGCAGTTCTGGCATGGGTGTCGGGGGCGGGGGCGCGGCCTCGACGACCGGCGGCGGATCGAACGGCGGCGCAGGAGGGGGCGGTGGCGGTTCGGGTTGTGGACGGCCGCGCAGGCGGATCGTGTCGTCCTGGCCGCGGCGCGACGGATCGACTGCGCCCGAGGTCAGCATCGGCGGCCAGGCAACGACGGTCGTACCGACCACGCCGATGTCGGGTTCCTTCACCCGCAGCCGGATGGTGGCGACACCCGCGAGACGATCGCAGATCTCCGGCCCGAGGTGGAATTCCAGGTCACCCTTGACGCGGGCGACATGCTCGGGTTGCAGCCATGCCTCGGTGCGCCGCCAGCCGTCGTCGGCAAGATGGGTGTCCGGCCCCTGCTGGCGCTGGATCGAGAGCGTCAGCCCCTCGGGCAAGGCGTCGAGATCCATGACCCGCAGCACGGCATGGCCGGGCTCGGGTTGGGGTTGGACGTAGGCACGCAGCGGCATCGGAAGTGCCTTAGGCCGCCATCTGGACCTGGCGCAAGATGGCGCCCAGCCGTTCGTTCTGCTCCGCGGTGATCTCGCGCCCGCCTTCATAGCCGACATTGTCCATGGCGAGCTGCAGGAAGGCGCGCATCCAGTCGCGGCAATAGTCGGCGTAGATCGAGCCGGGGTCCTCGCTCAGCAGCGGCGCCCCCTCGGGCGGCCGCGGGCTCTCGAACACGCGCCGCGTCGGTGCGTGCGGCGGCAGGCCGGGCCGCTGGTCGACCGGGATCTGGTCGAAGCCCAGCGCGCTGACATAGCCGTTCAGGGCGGCTGCCGCGGTGCGCACCTGGCGCTCGGCGATCTCCTCCCACTTGGCATTGGCGGCATTCTCCAACGCGCGCACGTCGAGCGAAAGCTGGTCGATCAGGCGCAGGCGGTGGGCGCCGACGACCAGCTCGTCGATCAGCCAGCCGAGATGCTGGCGGTCGACACCGTAGTGCGAGAGCGCCTTCTCGTCGGATCCGACCCGGCGCATGTTCTCCAGCCAGTATTCGGCGGCTTCGCGCGCGAAGCGCTCGGCGCGATCCTCGAGCACACCGGACGGGGAGGCCGGGCGGCCTTCCTCCTCGCCGAAGACATCGGCGAAGATCGCGCCGAGGTCGACGGTGGCGCCGCTCGACTGCGTGACTTGCGCGGCCAGCTTGCCGTTCTTGCGCTCCGGCTCGTCGCTCGACCGCGCGGTGGCGATGCGCAGGTAGATGTCACGCAGTGCCGAGTCCGCGACCTGCAGCGCTGCAACCAGCTCGCCGAAGAGCTGCTGCTGGATGCAGTCCGCCAGGCCGCGCAGGACGGTGTGCACCAGGTCGCGCTTCTTGGCCCGCGCATCGCCGTCGGACGCGCTGTGGAAGCCGGCGAGGCGGTCGACCAGGCGGCGGAGCTGGACCTCGAGCTGGCCGCGCACCTGGGCCCGCTTGATCGCGGGGTCGCACACCGGGATCAGGCTGTTCACCAGCCAGGAGACGCCGCCGTCGTTGGCCTTGAAGGCCTCATCCCAGGCGCGCGCCGGGTTGGCGAAATGACGCTGCACGTCGAAGTTCTCGACGAAGTGGCGGCGCAGCTCGACGGCGCGATTGGCGAAGGCCTCGGCCACGCCGGTCTCGCGCGTGCCGTCATGGTCCATCAGCCGCTCGTCGAGCACCGTCGGGTTGCGCAGCCAGAAGCTGTTGTCGAACGGCTTGCCGTTCCAGTTGCCCGGCCACTCGCCGCGGAAGTTGTTGACCAGCGAATTGTTGAGCCGCGCCGACCAGCGCATCTTGCGCGACTCCTCGGTCTCGCCGGCCTTCTGCTCGAACTCGCGGTCCATCTTGGTCAGCACCAGGAACAGCGAATTCTTCTGCTTGGTGCGCTCGGCCGGCGTGGCGCCGATCGTCTGGTCGATCCACGCCGTCATCATGTCTGAGAGGTCGCGGACCTCCTGGTTGCCGTCGGGGATGCAGAGCAGGATGGCGCTGAGCTCCCGTTCGGCGGAGTAGCGCTGGAAGAGATAGGCGACCTTGCCGCGCAGCAGCAGCTCGCGCAGCGGGTTGGCGCCCTCGGCGACGCCCTTGGCCTTGGCGACATCCTCGAGGTTGGCGAGCTTGAGTCGCGAGCGGGCGCCGGGGAAATCGAGCAGGTCGGTGTGGTCGAAGAAGTCCCACGGCTTCTCGGCGATCGCGACGGAGAGTTCCGCGGTCAGCGCACAGACCAGCGAACGTGGCAGGCGGGCATCGGGCGAGGTTCGGCGGTCGGCCTGCTTGGGCCGCACCAGCAACGTGTCGGCCGCGTCGGCGCCGAGCTTGTCGAGCGTGAGCACGTCGATGATGCTCTTCTCGCGCGGGATCAGCGCGTCCATGCCGAGCAGCGCCTCGGGCGCGAAGGCGAGCTTCTCGAGGCCTTCGTAGAGTGTCAGGTAGAGGTCGGTGAAGGGCTGGAAATCGTACCACAGCACCGACCACAACCGGGCGCGGTCGCGGCCCGACAGGCGCGGTGCCAGCTCGATCGCCTCGCGCCAGTATTCGGTCCGCAGCTCGGCAGTGACGCCGGCGAAGAAGGTGTCGAAATACTCGATCAGGTCGAGCACGTCGTCGGAATCGAGATCGCCCGGCGGCTTGGGCAGCGCGACCGCGCGCAGCTCGGCGAGGCGCTTGCGGATCGCGGCGCCGTCGGGCCGTTCGAAGGCGGCCTTCTGATGGTCGAAGTCGAGCAGGAAGGAGTTGCCCAGGATCTTCACGATGTCGGTCTGGGTCAGTAGCCGCACCCTCACCGGGAAATCCGGCGTCACGTCGCTCAGGCCGAGGCCGAAACGCGTCACGAGGCCGGTCGACTCGCGATTGCCGGGCGGGTTGATGTCGCGCAGGAAGTCGTAGGTCCTGTCGGCGAAGCGCGCCTGCAGCGGGCGGCCGTCGCGGCTCGCCAGGATCGAGACGAGATACGACTTGCCGGCCTGGCTCGGGCCGAACACGCCGACGCACATGCGGCGGCGGGCGGCGCGGGCGAGCTTGCGGCTCTGGTTGCGAACCTTCTGCAGCTCGCTGATCAGTGACGGTGCCTGCTGCGCCACGGTCGGCGACTGGGCCGAGGCGGTCTTCAGCCAGCCGACGCCCTCGCTCGCGGCGACGGCCAGCGACTCGCAGTCCTGGGCCAGTTTGAGATCGACGGTGTCCATACGCGTTTCAACCTGTCTTGAGCATGCCGGTATCGAGCCAGTAGCCCTCACGGCGCGGCAGCGTTTGCAGTCGGAGCGTCAGGCGGTCGAGCGAAATGGCGCGACCGTCGCGATTGGTGACCTGACGCAGGCGGAAGCGCTCGACGTCGCCCGAATCCTTGTCCTTGGGCTTGACGCGCGCCAGCGCGATCTTGAACGGCGTCTCGCGGGCGTGACGCTCGGCGAACTCGGGCTTGGCAAATTCCAGCGCATAGAGCCGCGCCGCCGGCCAGCGCACGAGGTCGAGCTGGCGCGCCCCGAGCCACATGGGCCCTCGGAACTCGAAGGCGACTTCCGGCAGCTCGTATTCGCGATTGTCGAGATCGACATCGCTATAGACGAGATCCTCGCGCTGCAAGCGGCCGCCGCCGTCGAGCTTGCCGATGAACTTGGCGATGCTCCTGGAGCGCAGCAGGTCGGAGCGGAAGGAGAAGTCCGGCAACTGTGACTGGGCAAGGGCAGCGATCATCGCGCCGACGGCGACCGTGGTCTTGGGATCCTCCACTCGCAGGCGGGCGTCGCGGAACGGGTACCAGGCGCCGACGCGGTATTCGTGCAGGGCGATCAGGCGCTCCGGCGGCAGTGGCAGGAGTTCCATGAGGAGCGCGCGGATGCCGGGCAGACGCGACGGACGACCCGACAGCAGCAGGATGTCGCAGTCGTAGGCGTGCACGATCTCGGCGAGAGGGGCCAGCACCCGCGCCATCTCGGCGCGCACGGTCTTGTCGAGGCCCTGCAGGTCGATCGGGAAAACCGTGGCCTTGAGGTCGAACTCCCGGGCGCCGCGCTTGCGGGCCGCCTCGTTGAAGAAGCTCACCACTTCCTGTGACGGTTTGGCGCCGCCCGGGAAGAACGACTCGTAAGGCCGCGGCTCGGCGACCAGCGCGCCCGAGGTCGGATCGTAGGCCTCGGCGGCGCGCAGGAGCTCCAGTGCGATCGGCTGGGCGATCTGCAGCGCGAACTGCTGGCGAAGGTTGCGCTGGATCACGTCCTCGCCGCCACGGTCGCCGCCGACCAGCTCGGCCATGAGATCGGCCGGATTGGCGATGCCGCCAGCGCGCAATGCTGCCTCGATCGGCGGCAGCACATGGCCCTGGACAACGCGCAGCAGGATGTCGTCGCCCGCAACGTTGAAGCCCTCGCGGAATTTCTGCTCCGGGAACAGCGTCACCGACGTGCCAGCGCCTTCGAGACGATAGTTGTTGATGATCAGGTCGGTCGTGCCGCCGCCGACATCGATGCTGGCGATCGTCAACGTGCCGTCGGCCGGCTTGCCGCGCTTCTTGCCGGCGACCTGGAAGAAGCGGCGGGCGTCGCCGCCGAAATTGCGCGCCACCTCGGTGTAGAGATAGACGAGCTGGGTGCAGCTCGCCTCGTCCCAGTCGGTCAGCACACGCGGCGCGGGAGCGGCGGCATCGTCGAGCTTCCAGCCCAGCATCATCCAAACCAGATCGCGGGCGGCCTCGGAGCGCTTGCGGAAGATCAGGCGCTCGGCGAGCGGCATGCCGGTCGGCAGGGTGAGCACGATGCGGCGCAACCGGCGCGGCGTCTCGGCATGAGCCCGTCGACCGCGCTGCTGCGGCGAGTTCATCAAGGTCAGCGCCTGCAGAAGCACCTCGGTCAGCACGAAGGTCATGATCGAGGAGCGTGAATAGAGCGGCTCGAACACCGGCAGGTGATCGGCGCTGTCGGCTTCCGGCTCGACGAGATGCAGCGGCTCGCCCTTCTGGTTGACGAGCTGAGCCATCGGCCCGGCCGCGGCCGGCATCGCGGCCTGGTCCTGGGCGTAGGCGACGTTGAAGCGCCATTCGCGGGGCTGGGGTTCCTCGTCCCACAGATAGCGCTTGGGGCTCGACATGCCGGTGTTGCCCTCGGTGCCGCGGCGGCGCGAGGCGAGGCGTGTCGCCTCGGGGCCGACACGGGTCATGGTCGGCCACACGAAGGCATCGGCACGGCCGCCGAGCCGCGAGAGGTGATTCTTGCCGAACCAGGCCTGGGCGAACTCGACGCGCGATTCGAACGGCTTGGTGTGGACGCACTCGGGATGGGAGAGATCGCGTAGCGCCAGCTCGTAGGAGTCGTTGAGATTGACACCAAGCTCGCCCGCCGCCTCGATCAGCAGGCCGCAGGTGCGCGAGTTGCCGACGTCGAGCACGAGGTCGACCTCGATCGCACCGCGGCCCGGCCGCTCCGCATCGCCGACCAGCTTGACCGGTGGGAAGTGGATCGCCTCGGCGAGCAGGCCGAGGAAGGCGAGATAGCGCGCGGTCGCTTCCTGCGGCTTCTGCTTGATGTCGTTGTCGATCTCCTCGGGCGTGGCGCGCGGATGGATCTCGCGGAACAGTTCCTCGAGCCACTGGGTCATCCAGTTCTGGCGCAGCAGCCAGTGGTTGGCACGCTGCTGCGGCGCCAAGGAGAACAGAGCACCCGCCGTCACGTCCTTCGACGACGGCGCGAGATAGGCACGGCCCTCGGCCTCGGCGATCAGGCCGGTGTCGAAAGCCAGCACCGCGCGATAGCGCCAGCCCTGGTCGTCGCGGAAGCCCTCGCCGTAGCGCTGCTCGAGATCGACGATGCGAATGCGCGCCCAGTCGGCCGGACCCTCGCGGAACTGGTTGTTGGGCCGCACCTGGAGGAATGGCACCGGCACCCACTTGTCGAGGAAAGGCGCCAGCGCATCCTTGGCGGTGACGACGAGGTTGGGTTCAGCGGCGCGCCGGCGGCCGTTCTCGACCACCTCGTACTGGCCGCGCCCTTCGTCGAAATCGAGCTGCACGAGATCGTCGACGGCATTCGTGGCCGCCGCGTCGTGGAAGCCCCATTCGCGTACGCGAAGCTTGGTTGGATCGAAGCCGAAGTCGAGGAACTGGATGCCCGAGCGGGCGATCAGCGTCGTCGGGCTGGGATAGCTCGGCAGGCGTGCGAGGTCGCTCATGTGGGCCTATGCGGTAAGCGGGAAAACGTGGGCTTCATCCGGGCGATATCAACGGCCAATCTGCACGTTGTAGCTCCGCTTGTCGCCCGGCTGGCTGCCCTTGCATTGTGCAACTCCATCCTTGTCGACTTCGCAGTTCACGGTGTTGCGCGCATAGGTGCGGCCGTCGGCGCATTTGGGATTGGATTTCTCCTCGATCACCAGCTTGCCATTGTCCCAGCGCGCCTCGGCCGGCGCTTCGCAGGTCGTGCCGTTCTGCTGGGTGAAGGAGACCTTGCCTTTGCCCTTGTCGTCGAGCGTGTAGGAGGGGCGGATATCCTTCTCGCCGTTCGCCGTGACCAATCCGGTGCGTGAGCGCCAGTCGCCCTTCATGAAGGCGAGGTCTTGCTTCTGCTTGGCCTCGGGCGGCACGACCATCGGCTTGGGCTCGTCCTTCTTTTTGTCGGCTCCGCTCTTGTCGGCCATATTCTTGTCCGGCCCATCAGGACCCTTGTTGTCGGGACCTTTGCCGTCCGGACCCTTGGCCTTGTCGTCGGGACCCTTGGCATTCTTGTCGTCGAGGCCGGGCGCCTTGCTTCCATCCGGCGACTTGTCGCCATTTGGCGACTTGTCGTTCGGCCCTTTCTCGTTGGCCTTCTCGGCGACGTTGATGCCTCCCGCTGCCTTGTCGTCGGGACCGGCGCTGCGTTCGATCGGCGCGCCGCTGCCGACGACCACGCCGCCTGGAAGGAGAACGCCTGCTGCGCAATCGCCGCCCTTGCGCGCCAGCTCGTCGGTCAGCTTTGCGAGTTCGAGCCGAAGCTGTTCATTGTCCTGCTGCAAGGTCGTGAAGCGCACCTGTTGCAGCTCGGCCGGCTGGCGCACCGAGAAGGCCAGCGCGCGGTCGCGCGCTTCGGCTTCGAGGCGTGGCTCGAGATGCGGCAGATAGGGTCGCAACACCCAGGCGAGGCCGGCGAGCAAGAGCAGAAGGAGCAATGCGAGAAGAAGCCATTGCCACCAGGTCGAGCGGGTACCGGGCGTGACCATCATCGCGGCAGCCGGTACCGATGCCATTGTCGCTTGTGGGATCGCGGCGGCCAGAGGCGGAATCGGAGCCGGCGGCGCGGTGGGCAAAAAGACACCGGGCAGCGCGGCGTCGGCCGAGAAGCCCCAGAAGGTCATTACCGGCCTGTCGTCGACGACATAGAGAGTCTCCTCGCCGGGCGCGGTCAGGGCATGGCGCAGAAGGCGCGCGAAGTTGCGCTCGGCGCCGGAGCGCGTCGGCTCCTCCATCGACACGGCGAGCCCGACCAATCCCTCATGCAGGCGACGGACCTTGTCCTGGAGGGCAGCACGCTCGGCGTCGCCGAGATCGGCCAGCCGCCGCACTTCACCGTCGAACGGTGCGTACCAGTCGATGCGCCGGCCCGAGGGATCGACCTCGGGAATCGCCAGCAGGTCGGCATGCTCGGCCGACAGGCGCTGGGCGATTGCCGCGCGTAGCTGTCGCGCCGCACGCCACACGGGATCGCCTGCGAGGCCGAGGGCACGATAGCGTTGCAGCGGTTCACTGCTGAGAAGCGGTCCGGCCATTTCAGGTCCTCACCGCCCGCCGCGCGGACAGGCCATGGCGTACTTCCAGCGTGTGCCCCACATCTCACCTGTTACGATCACATCGACCGAATAATCCCCGGCCACCGGATTCCAGTTGAAGCCGAAGCCACCGCGGCCGCTGCGCGGACCATGCGTGCCGGCAATCACCTGGCCACGATAGATCACCTTGATGTCGTCGGGGCGGACGTAGAGCTCGTAGTTGATCGCCACGAACCCGGGCCTGTCGCCGAGATAGTGCTTGTTTCGGGTCACGCCCTCGCCGCCCGAATCGCCCGACCAGTCGCAGGGAAGCATGCCGGGCGGTGGTCGGTTGGGGGGCGGAGCCGGGGGCGGCGGCGGAGCCGTGGCAGCATGCCGCTCGGGCGGAGGCGCTGGAGGCGGCGGCGGTGCCTTGGCGACGACCGGCGGGGGCGGCGGCTTGGGCGGCTCGATCGGTTTGCACATGTCGACCTTGTGCTTGAGGTCGTCCTGCAGCGCGGCGAGCTCGAGCTTGAGCTTCTTCTCGGCGGCTTGTTCGTCGTCGAGCGACGCTTTCAGCACCGGCGTCGGATCGGGTGGCGGTTCGGGGGCAGGTGGGGCTGGCGTCTCGATCGTCGCGACGTTGAGCGACGGATCGACCGGCGCGCAGGCGCGCAGCAGCCATGAGGCCATCAGCAGGAGGATCAGGAACATCAGCCCGAACAGCAAGGCACCCCAGAAGCGCGACCAGCCGACTGCGGCAGGCAGCATCATCGCGGGAGCGCTGGCCAGCACGGCCGACGGCGGCGGAGCCGGCGGGACGACGGCCGGCACCGACGCGGGCGCGAAGCCCGCCAGGCTTGCCAGCGAATCGGGTTCGTAGCCCCAGGCGGCGATGACCGGCTGGCCATCGACGAGATAGAGGAAATCGTCGGACGGACGGCGCGTGGAGAGCTTCAGCGATTGCCCGATCAGCCGCGCTTCGTCGCTCGTCTGCGATGCCGCGAGTTGATCGCCCAGGCCGTCGATCGCCGCGAGATGGGCGTCGACGGTGGCGAGCGTGCCGGCCTTCTCGGTATCGGACAGATCGGCGAAGCGTCGCACGTTGCCGTCATGGGCGGCATACCAGTCGATGCCGTCGCCCGATTCGCGCAGTTGCGGCTCGGCCAGAAGGTTGGCCGGGCCGTCGCCGAGGCGCCGGCGGATCACGGCCAGGAGCTGGCCGGCGACCGCATGCAAGGGATCGCCGCGTACGCCCAGAGGTCGTACGCCCAGGCGCGTGGTGAGGATCAGGGTGGGTCGTTCGCCCATCGATGCCGCTGCTGTCTCCGAAGGAAACTATACAGCGGTTGAATCGGGTTTGATTATGTCCGATTCGGGGTCGTTTCACCGGGACTTACGAACGCCATTGTCGCGCCGGCCTGCAGGCGGAGGATCGGCGTGGCAAAGACCTGCGACAGCAGGGCCGGATCGAGGGTCGTCGCGGCAGGACCCAGGGCGGTCAGGCGGCCGGCCTCCATGATCGCCACCCGGTCAGCGTAACGTGCAGCCATCGTGAGATCGTGGAGCACGGCGAGCACGCCCAACCCGCGTTCGGCGCGTCGGCGGGCACTGGCCAGCGCGGCATGCTGGTGGGCGAGGTCGAGGCCGGCGATCGGCTCGTCGAGCAGCAGGAACGGCCGGGCAGCCGGATCGGCATCGCACTGCGCCAGCACGCGGGCGAGCTGGACGCGCTGGCGTTCACCGCCGGACAGCACGGTGTAGGGCCGATCGGCGAAGGCGAGCGCTTCGGTCTCGGCCAGGGTGCGCTCGGCAATGGCGTCCTTCTGCCGGTCGGTCAGCCGGCCGCGATGGGCGAGCAGGCCAAGCCGGACGATCTGCAGGCCGGTGAAATCGAAAGCGACCGAGGAATGCTGCGGCAGCACCGCGCGGCGATGAGCGAGCGACACCTTGCGCCATTTGCCGATCGGATGGCCGTCGAGCAGGACCTGCCCTTTCGCCAGCGGACGGTCGCCGGACAGGGCACCGAGCAAGGTGCTCTTGCCCGCGCCGTTGGGGCCGATCACGGCGACGAATTCTCCCGGCGACAGGGTCAGCGAGACGTCGTGGATCAGGCTCTTCCTGCCGGCGCGGACCTCGATCGCCTCGGCTTGCAGCACGGTCACAATCCCTCCTTGGCCGCTCGGCTCGCCAGCAACCAGAGGAAAAACGGGCCGCCAACCAGCGCGGTCAGCACGCCGATCGGCAGTTCCGCCGGCGATACCATCACGCGGGCCAGCGCATCGGCGAGGACCAGGAAGGCGCCGCCGAACAGCGCCGCCGCCGGCAGCAGGGTGCGGTGGCTGGGACCGAGCAGCAGGCGCACGATATGCGGCGCGATCAGCCCGACGAATCCCACGATGCCGGAGATCGCCACGCCGGCCCCGACGGCAAGCGCCACCTGCGCCACCAGCCGGCGCTTCAGGCGCTCGACATCGACACCGACGTGGCCGGCCTCGCGTTCGCCCAGGGCCAGGGCGTCGAGCATATGCGCGGCGGGCAGGAGTGTCGGCACGCTGATCGCGAGCACCAGCAGGGCCGGAATGATCGCCGCCCAGGTGACCGCGCCGAAGCCGCCCATGGTCCAGAAGATCAGGGTGCGGAGCTGCTGGTCGTCGGCCACGAAGACCAGCAGGCCGATGCCCGCCGAGGTCAGCGCATTGATGGCGATGCCGGCCAGCAGCAGGGTTCCGACCAGCGCCATGCCGTTGCGCGCGGCGATGCGGTAGACGACCACTGTCGAGCAGAGCCCGCCGAGGAAGGCGGCGAGCGGCAGCAGCCAGGGCCGCAGATCGGGTGGAACGACGTGCATCACCTTCTCGCCCAGGACGATCACCGAGACGGCGGCGAGCGCCGCGCCGCTCGACACGCCGAGCAGGCCGGGATCGGCCAGGGGATTGCGGAACAGGCTCTGCATGGCGGCGCCGCCCGCGGCGAGTGCCGCGCCGACGGCGAAGGCCGCCAGCACACGCGGGGCGCGGATCGCATAGAGGACCGCCGCCGTCGTCGCATCGAGCGGCTCGGAAGAGAGCCCGGCGGCGGAGAGCAACTGGCTGAAGCCCACCGGGAAAGCACCGATGCAGAGGCCGACGAGCACGCTGGCGAGGGCCGCCAGGGCGAACAGCGGGATCGGCTGGCGCAGGACGCTCGTCACCTCGCGCGCGCCAGCTCGGGATGAAGCGCCACGGCGAGCTGCGTGGCGGCTTCCGGCGTGCGCGGGCCGAAGCCGAGCAGCAGAAGCGTATCGAATTGCACGATGCGGCCGGCCTTGCCGGCCGGCGTCTGGCTGAGCGCCGGCTGCGCCAGGATCTTCTCGATGCCGCCCATCGCCTCCACGGTCTGACGCGTCACCAGCACGAAGTCCGCGCGCGAGGCAATCACCGCCTCGGGCGTGAGCGGCCGGTAGCCGGCATAGCCCTCGACCGCATTGGTGCCGCCCGCCAGCTTGATGATGCCGTCGGCCGCCGTGCCCGTGCCGGCCGCCTGCGGGGCACCGCCGCCCATCGACAGCAGGAACAGCACGCGCGGGCGGGCCGGGACGGCGGCGAGCCTGGCCGCCAGGCTCGCCATGTCGGCGCGACCCTGCGCGATCATGGCCTGGGCCTCGGCCGTCCTGCCGGTCAGCTTGCCGACCAGCTCCATCTTCGCGACCACGCTTTCGTAGTCGTAGTGGTCGGGCAGGATCAGCACTTCGATTCCGGTCGCCTTCAGTTGGTCGAGCGTGGTGGCAGGCCCTGCGGCGGTGGTGGCGATCACCAGGGTCGGCTTCAGCGACAGCACGCCCTCGGCCGACAGCGCGCGCATGTAGCCGACCTGCGGCAGGGCGCGCGCCGCGGCCGGATAAAGGCTGGTGGTGTCGACACCGACCAGCATCTTCTCCGCGCCCAGCGCGTAGACAATCTCGGTCAGCGCGCTGCCGACCGATACGACACGCTGGGTCTGCGCGCGCGCCGGCAGTGCCGCCGCGACGAGACCCAGCGCCATCAAGCCGCGTCGCTTCACGAGGCGGCCTGCTTCTCGAGGCGCGCCACGATCGCGCGCCACGGCTCGAGCTCGGGCTTGCCCGGCTTGCGCTCGCCGAACATCAGCAGGATGTTGCGATTGCGTTCGTCGAATGCCTCGATCGAGGTGACGACGCCGTCGTCGGTCGGCTTGCGCACCGAGAACACCCGGGCCACTGCCGAATCGCGCAGGTGCAGGTTGAAGTCGGGATCGAGGATGTTGAACCAGCCGTGCGTGTCGAGCAGGCGCGCGATACGGCCGGTGTGGATCTGAATGCAGCCGCGGCTGCCGACGAAGATCATGATCGACGTCTTGTCTTCGGCCGCCGCTTCCAGTGCCCGGCGCAGGGAGCGCGGCGGCAGCTCGCGGGCGAACTCGTCTCCGACGAGCCTGAGCGCCTGCACGCGGCCGACCTTGAACTTGCCCAGCATGCCGAAGAACTCATGCGTGTCGCGCATGTTGCGCCACGCCGTGCGCAGGCCCTCGACATCGATCTCGCTGTCGGGCCGGTCGACCGGATCGGCGGCGCGCGGCGCCAGCGCGAGAGCCGTCGGCTCGGCCGCGGTGTGACGCGCGATCAGCGAATCGAAGGCGGCATGGTCGGTTTCATCAGTGGCGTAGATCTTGTGTACCGCGTCGCCGGAGGCGTCGAAGAACTGCAGGCTGAGGCGCTCGCCGCCTTTCAGCGGTTCGCGCACGGCGAAGCCCAGCTTCCACTGGCCGAGGAACAGGCGCAGGTCGATGTCGGCGCCGAGCACCAGCCCGTGCGGACCGGTGACCTGCACGTCCTCGAAGCGGCCGTGACGCTCGTGCACGCAATCCTCGTTGCGGGTCAGGCACATCACGCGGCCGACGCCGGGCATCTCGTTCAGGATCGCTCGCCAGTCACCATCGAGCGGCATGGCGGTGCGGCCGGTGCCGAGGGCCACGAGCTCGGCCTCGCTGACGCCGAGCGACGCGGCAGCGTCTCGTATCCGCAGCGCGGGCTGCTCATCGCGCAGCCGGCTCCAGCGGGCGGCAAGATCGGTATCGGTCGCGAGCATGGAATCTCCTTTGAGCTCAACGCAGATGAAAGCGAACGGGAATCTCGACCCAGGCGGCGACGGCGCGGCCCTCGCGCATCGCCGGCAGGAATTGCCAGCCGCGTACGGCGGCGAGCGCGGCGTTGTCCAGCATCGCGTGGCCGGTGCCGCGCCATAGCAGGATTTCGGCGGCTGCGCCGCTGGGTTCCAGGCGTACCCGCACCAGCGCTTCGCCTTGCTGGCCAAGCTCGATGGCGCGCGGCGGATAGACGGCCGGCCGAGGGGGCGTACGGAAACGCGGATGATGCTCCCAGACGATCAGCGGCTGCTGCGCGGCGGCGGTCTGCGTGACCTGCGCGGTGCCGGTGTTGGGTGCCGACTCGGTCTGCGTCACGGCGGGCTTCTGTGCCGGACGCGCCGAGGCAGGATTGACGGGCGCCACCGGCTTCGGCTTGGGCTGAACCTGCGCCTGGGATGGAGGCGGTGGGGGAGGTTGCGGCTTCGCCGGCTTGGGAGGCGCGACGGGCTTGAGGTCGACCGTGGCCAGCGGAGGCGGCTCTTCCGGCGCCGGCAGCTCGACCTTCTTGTCCGCGATCTCGGCTACCTCGACCGGCGGCGGTTGGTCGGGCACCGGTACCTCGACCTTGGTCTCCGGGACCTGCGGTGAAGGAGGCGTGATGTCGGCGGTGTCCAGCGGCGGTGGCTGATCCGGCACGGGCACGTCGATCCTCGTTTCGACGGTCTGCGGCGAAGGCGGGGTGACGTCGGTCGCATCCACCGGCCGCGGCTGGTCTGGCACCGGGAGGTCGATGCTGCTCTCGCTCGGCGGGGGATCGGTTGGGCCGGTCGCATCGCTCGGCGCGGGGGCCGCGAGCGCAATCTCGACCAAGAAGGCGGGCTCGTCGGCCGGCGTGCCACCGGAGGTGCCGGCCAGCAGCAGCGGCACCGCCGCCAGCCCATGCAATGCAAACGATAACGCCATCGACACGCGTGGAGGGCGTGTCGATGGCGCCGGCAGTCGCTCGGCGGAGAGGGCCGCCGGGACTACCATTTCATCGTTAGGTTGGCGCCGAAGTACCGGCCGGGCTGGGCGTAGCGATCGAGCTGGTTGCTGGTCGCCGCCACGCCGATCACGTCCTGGGCGTTCCAGTACTTGGCATTGGTGATGTTGAAGGCACCGGCATTGATCTTCACGCGGTCGTTGAAGTTGTAGCCGACGGTCGCGTCGAGGGTGAAGTAGCCCGGCGCCTGGAAGTAGGTCGGGTTGCTGACCTGGTCGTGGGCGCCGACCAGCGTACCGATGATCTGGGCACCGAAGCCCTGCTGGTAGCCGTAGCGCAGCCGCGCCGAGGCCTTCCACGGATCGACCGAGTCGATCGGCATCCCGGTCTGGTTATCGTAGCCGTGGGCATAGGCGAAGTAGCCGAGCACGCTCCATTCGGGCCGGATGCGAAGCTCGCCGCGCGCCTCGAAGCCCCAGATCGTCACGTCGCTGAGGTTGACGTACTGGAACTGGGTGACAGGGCCGACCATGCCGACCACCACCGTGTCGATGAAGTTCTTATAGAGGTTATAGAAGCCCGCGAGCTGCCAGCTGGAACCTTCCTTGTACTTGCCGCGCAGGCCGATCTCGAAACCGTCGCTGGTCTCGGGCTTGAGGTTGGCATTGGGCAGGATCTGGTAGAACGACGCGACGTTGTTGAAGGCGAAGTTGGCGTTGTCGTACGGCGGCGCGCGGAAGCCGCGGGCATACTGGAAGAAGCCCGAATAGTCGTCGGTGAAGCGGTAGAGCAGGCCGAGCTTGGGCGACAGCGACCAGTAGGTGCTCGCGGTCGGCAGCAGGTTCACCGCGCCGCTCGAGCGCCAGAAATCGGCGTCCGGATTGGGCGAGAGGCTGTAGTAGTCGAGACGCGCGGCCGGCGTGATGGTCAGGCGGCCGGCGTTGATCTCGTCCTGGATATAAGCGCCCGCCTGCACGGTGTTGGTGTCGGGAAAGTTCTTGTTCGGGAAGGTCTCGCCGCCCGATGTCTGGGTGCCGATCCCGGTGGTCAGCGAGACCTGGGTGCGGTTACGCGGCCGGCTGCTGGTCGTGTAGGAGAACGACAGGCCGTAGGTGAAATAGTTCGACAGGTCGAACAGCGTGGCCTTGGTGTTCATCTGCAGCTCGGAGCCGTAGATGTTCTGGGTGAACCAATAGGAGCCGAAGCGGTAGTTGCTCGGGATGACGCTGTTGTTGGTCCCGCGCAGCGTCATCGTGTCTTCCTGGCGGATGAGCTGCGTGAAGTAGGCCAGCAGGTCGATGCGATCGACGAAGCCGACGGGTGCGTCGTGCACCCACTGGGCGCTGATGCGCGAGCGCTGGGTCGTGTCGCGGCCCCACTCGTCGTAGATCTTGGCGAACAGTGCGGGGAAATCGCCGACGTTGGACAGAACCTCGGTGTTCTGGGTGTTCTGGTAGTATTCGCCGACCAGGCGGATCGTGTCGTTCTCCGTCGGCCGGTACACCAGCTTGCCCATGAAATTGTTTTCGCCCCAGGTCGTGGGGTTGGTGGCGAGGGAGGAGAAGGCCGGTTGCATCGCGCCGCCGTCGCGGCGCGTGTACATGCCGAGGAACTCGACGTTGCCCGCGCGATAGGCGCCGGTAAATGATTCGGCGAAACTGTTGTCGTAGCCGCTGTAGGCGCCCTTGATGCTGGCGTAGTAGTTCTTGCCGCCGGGGAACAGGAAGTCCGACGGGTCCTTGGTGGTGTAGGCGACGACGCCGCCCAGCGCATCGGAGCCATAGAGAGCGGACGCTGGGCCGCGCACGATCTCGACTTGCTTTACGATCTCGAGGTCGACGAAGTCGCGAGTGTAGTTGCCGGCGCCGGCGTTGCTGCCGGGGAAGTCCGGCACGCGCACCCCGTCCGACATGATGACCACGCGATTGCCGCCGATGCCGCGGATCACATAATTGGTGAAGCCCGCGCGCGCATTCTGGTTGCCGACCGACACGCCCGGCTCGTTGCGCACCAGGTCGCGCATGTCCTGCATGTTGTCGCGATCGATGTCCTCGTTGGTGATGATCGAGACGGTGCTGGTCACTTCGTCGATCGGCCGCCTGGTGCGCGTCGCCGCCGTGGTCACGGCATCGAGTTGCGTCGGTTGCGCCTTGGACGGAACGGGAAGCAGCGTTTCGGTGATCGCCGGCGGGACCTGCGCCGTGGCTGGCATTGTGAGCGTGCCGCAGAGGGCGGTCGTCGCCAGAAGAGACAGGACGAGAAAGCGCGTTGTCATAGCCAGGGCCCCAAATCGCAGAGGAAGCCTGGCTGGCAGTAGGTCCGCGGCGGACCGGCTGGCTCGGCAGATTGACCGGAGAGTTGGCTCCCCGGAGGATTCTTATTTCGTGAGGATCAGTTTGTTCGATGCGGTGACGCGAAGACGATAGGTGTCATCGCCGTGCCGGATGATCAGTTCGCGGCGTCCGCCCATCAGCGTGACGCTGTCGACCACGAGGGGGCCGCCCCCGGCCGATTCGGGCTCGGCTGCCCGCACGACACGCGGCTGGTGATTCATTTCGCTTCCCTCCCCTCTCTTTTGTGAGTTGCGATTGACTCGCAATCGCATAATATCAGGAAACTGTCAAGAACGATCAACCTTGGTGAGGTCATGGAAAGCTCGTCAGAACAGAGGCTTAGCGCTCTTCCAACCCAGCCGGGGCCGGGCTGCGGACGTCCCGGCTGCGCCTGTTCCTTGCCCATCAGCGAGCGCTTCGTGCTCTGGGCAATGCGTCAATGGCAGCAGGACAGGACGGTGCCGACCGAGGGCTCGACGCTTCATTGCGGTTTCAAGGCGGCGGGCCTGATCGACGTACTGCCGGATTTCGCCATCGCCATGGACGCCTTTCTGTTCGGCGCGCGGCGCGCCATCCAGATCCACCTGCCGACCTGCTCGCACGTCAGTCATGACGAAGCGACCCTGGTCGCGCTGTGCGGCTTGGCGCAAAGCGATCACGAGCGGCCGCTGATGGCGTCGCTCGACCTGTTGATGGTGCCGACGGCGTCGCGGGTCGCCGGCATTCGGTTGAAGGCGTTCGCCATTGCGCTGAGGCAGGCGGGCTTGCGCCTGTCGCCCGCGCCCGGCGAAGCCGGTGCGGCGTTGCACTGATGCGCGCACCCGATCGTCTGGCCGACCTCAAGCGGGCCATGGAATTGCTGGCCGACGCCGTCGAGCAATTGCCGGAAAGTTGCCGCGACCTCGCCGGCAACGCCCTGCTCAATATCGCCGCCGAGGCGGTTGCGCATGACGTCGGCTGCATCGAGGCCGGCCGCATTTTCTCGCGCCTCGGCGATTTCCTCGGACAGGGCCATCAGCCGCCCTCGAGCGGCGCACTGCCGCTCTCTGGCTTCGACGCGTGAGGCATCGCCCCTGAGCCGTCATCGTGTCGAGCGGCCGAGCGCGCGCTAGCTGCTTGAGGGGGCAAACAGCATCTCAACGCGCCAAATTATTTCGACGATCGCGCCGCTCGGGCCACGCACGGCAAAGCGAATCATGATCATCGGACCGCGGGCCTCCAGGCCCGCTCAGGCTCCGGTAGCGCCCGCGGGTGAGACCGTCATGAGCATGAGCGGGCCCGGAGGCCCGCGGTCCGATGACTTCGAGGACAACGACAGGTCTTGGCGGTCCGAGGCAGCCTCGCTAGATCTCGATGCGGCTGCCGAGCTCGACCACGCGGTTGGCGGGTAGGCCGAAGAAGTCGCCGGCATTGGCGGCGAGCCGCACCAGCACCAGGAACAGCTTCTCCTGCCAGCGCGGCAGCAGCGGCCGTTCGGCCGGGACGAAGCTGTTGCGGCCGACGAAGTAGGAGGTACGCATCGGATCGACCGGCACGCCGCGATCGGCGAGCGGCAGCAGGTCGCGCGGCACGTCGGGTTGCTCCATGAAGCCGTATTGCAGGATGACGTGATGCACGCCCTTGCCGAGATGGGTGACCTGCGCGCGGGCATTGGGGGGGACATACGGCTCGTCGGGCACCTGCACGGTGAGCAGCACGACCTGCTCGTGCAGCACCTCGTTGTGCTTGAGGTTGTGCAGCAGGCAGTTCGGCGCGTTGCCGGAGAAGGCCGTGAGATAGACCGCAGTGCCCTGCGGGCGGTGGACGCGGCCGGGATTGATGCTGCCCAGCAGCGCGTCCATCGGCAGCGCACCTTCCTTCTCCCTCGCCGCCACCGCCATGCGCCCCTTCAGCCAGGTCCACATCGCCGCGAAGATCACCAGGGCCAGCACGAGGGGCACCCACCCGCCCAGCAGGAATTTCATCATGTTGGCCGACACGAGGGTGAAGTCGACCACGAGGAAGCTGCCCATCACCGCGAGCGTCAGCTGCCAGCCCCACTTCCAGGCGCGCAGCGCCATCACGCCGACCAGAACCGTCGTCACCAGCATGGTGCCGGTGACGGCGATGCCGTACGCGCCGGCCAGATTGCTCGAGGACTTGAAAGCCAGTACCAGCGCCACGACACCGGCGAACTGCAGCCAGTTGACGGCCGGGACGTAGATCTGCCCGAACTCGCTCGCGGAGGTGTGCAGGATCTTCACCCGTGGGCTGAGGCCGAGTAGCGCCGCCTGCTGTGCCATCGAGAAGGCGCCGGAGATCGTCGCCTGCGCGGCGATGACGGTCGCCGCCGTGGCGAGCCCGACCAGCGGATAGAGCATCCACGACGGGGCGAGGCGAAAGAACGGGTTCTTGAGGGCGGTCGGGTCGGCGAGCAGCAGCGCGCCCTGGCCGTAATAATTGGCGAGCAGTGCGGGCAGCACGACACACAGCCAGGCCATGCGGATGGGCCTGGCGCCGAAGTGGCCCATGTCGGCATACAGCGCCTCTGCACCCGTCACCGCCAGGGTCACCCCGCCCAGCGCCACGAACGCCACGACGCCGTGATTGGCGAAGAACAAGACCGCATGATGCGGCGAGAGTGCGGCCAGTATCTGCGGTGTCTGCACGATCTGGTGAAGCCCGAGCGCCAGCAGCACGGCGAACCAGACCAGCGTCACCGGCCCGAACCATCGGCCGACGGTGGCGGTGCCGATATGCTGGACGGCAAACAGGCCCGTGATGACCCCGATGCCCAACGGCACGACCAGCGGCTCGAGCTCCGGCGCCGCGACGGTCAGCCCTTCGAGGGCGCTCAGGACCGAGACCGCCGGAGTCATCAGACAGTCGCCATAGAACAGAGCGGCGCCGGCGATGCCGATCATGAGGTAGAACGTGCGCCGCCGCGGCCCCAGCTCGGTGCGCCGTGAAACCAGCGCCATCAGCGCCAGCACGCCGCCCTCGCCGCGATTGTCGGCGCGCATCACGACCGCCACGTACTTCAGCGTGACGATCACGATCAGCGCCCAGGTGATCAGCGACAGGATGCCGAACACGTCCTCGGGCACCGGCTTCAGCCCGGTGAACTCGCTGAAGCATTCCCTCACCGTGTAAAGCGGGCTGGTGCCGATGTCGCCGAAGACCACGCCGAGGGCTGCGAGGGTGAGGGCCGCAGTGCGCTTGCGGTCGGCAGGGTGGGCGAGGGCGGCGACGGACATCAGCGCGGCGATATTGCGTCCGCACCACCCTCATCGGTCAATCGGATTCGTCGAAAATTTCCGACGGAGCGGGACGTCGGCTCCGAATTTCCCAAGCGTTTCCCATATCCGCCGGGCGGAATGGCCTTGCGAGTGTCGCGCTCATGCTCTTCCGGACCGCGAGCGTGAGCACCACCATCCTGGATCAGAATGTCTTGCTGATGGAGAAGACGACGCGTCCTTCGCAGTTGTAGGTATTGAGGCAGCCCGCGACGTCGATGTTGGTGTCGGTATAGGCGACCGTCAGGTCGACGCCCCAGACCGTGGCGGTGGCGCCGAGCTGCCAGTCCCAATAGTTGTCGTTGGGAATGCCGTAGTTGGCGAAGCGCTCGACGAACTGATTGCCGATCGTGCCGAACAGCTTGAACGAGACGTTTTCGTTGATGTTGATGAAGGGCAGCGGCACGACGGCTTGCGCCCACTTGTACCAGGCATTGCCGGAACTGGCGAAGAAGTTGGGGCTGTAGCGGACCGCGCCGCTGATCGCGACGGGCCCGAAGTCGTAGCCGACCACGAGGCCGATCTCGTTGAAGCCAAATTGCAGGGTGCTGTCGGTGCCCGGATAGTTGTAGCGGATATAGCCCAGATCGAAGGTGAGCTTGTCCTTCATCGCCTTGGCCCGTACGCCGGCGATGATGTCGACCTCGGCAAAGGCGCTGGTAGTCGGAAAATAGACGTTGCTGCCCCAAGCGCCGACATAGCCTGAAACCGAAGCGAGTTCGCTCGCGACCGACGGGGTCTCGTAGGTAAGGAACGGCTGGAAGGCGACCTGACGCTGGGTCTGGGAGATGCCGCGATAGGAGTAGTCGGTCGCGAAGGTGGCGCCGGCCGAGAAGGTGCCGCCGAACGGGCCGTGCCATGCCGGCTTCTCGTCGTCGGCATTCGCCGCGGTCGCCGCGCAGAAGACGAGCGCGCCGAGGCAGCCCGCCGCCAGTTTCTCAAGCATCTTCGAGGTCCTCATTGTCGCGCGCATTTCGATACGGAGCGCTCACTGCATGCTCTCCGCTTCATCCGGTGCGCATCGCCGGCTTACCGTGCGACGACATTGAAATTCCATGCGGTTGGCGAGGCCGCATCATAGGAACGCCATAGGACGCGTGGAGTCCTTGCCGCCCCAACCAATTCCTATGGTTCTCCTACGGCGAGACGGCTCGCGACCGCTCGCATTCCTATGCCCGCACGCCTTCGTATCGCGCGGAGGAGCGGTTCCATGTTCGAGCTGTTGGTCATGATCGCCATTCTCGCGGCCTGTTGCGGGCTGCTCGCATACGACCACTTGCGCGGCCGGCTATGACCGGCGGTCGCCCTAACGCGTGAGTACCGTAACTCCCTATGAAATTCCTATATCCGGGGCCTCTTACCCAGCTCGATTTTCTATGGGGTTCGGTCCCACGTTGAGGGCTGGCGACCATGAGCTGTCATGAACAATCCTCTCCATTTCTCCCGCACCGGACCACTTCCCGCGTCCTCCAGCCCCGAGCTGAAGGCGGGATCCCGTGCCGTAAATGCGGTCGACCATCCGACGCCGGAGGACGTCGGCTTCGAGGTCGGGGTGATCCTGGCGGTGACTCTCGGGATCGCCTGCGCCGTCCCGCTCGCCCTGAGGATCTGCGGCATCGAATGAACCGCGGCCGTGTCGGCCCCAGCAGGAATACTCAAATGCTCGACGTCATCCTGATCGCGGCCGGTTTCGGCTGCTTCGCGCTTGCCATCGCCTACGCCTACGCGTGCGACCGGCTCTAGAGGGAATATCCATGGTGATCGAATACGCACTCGGCGCGGCCGTCACGCTCGGCCTGCTCGGCTATCTCGTCTACGCGCTGCTGCGGCCGGAACGCTTCTAGGAAACAACGACCATGACCCTCAATGGCTGGCTTCAGATCGCGCTCTTCTGCGTGCTCGTCACGCTGATCGTGAAGCCGTTCGGTTCGTACATGACGCGCGTCTTCGACGGCGACCGCACGCTCCTGTCGCCGGTGCTCGCGCCGCTCGAGCGCGGGATCTACCGGCTCTGCGGCGTCGACGCGCGCCGCGAGCAGGGCTGGATCGCCTACGGCGTCGCCATGTTGCTGTTCAGCCTGGCGGGCTTTCTCCTGCTCTATGCGTTGATGCGCCTGCAGGCCATCCTGCCGTTCAATCCGGCCGGCCAGTCGGCTGTCGAGCAGGGCCTCGCCTTCAACACGGCGATGAGCTTCGTCACCAACACCAATTGGCAATCCTACGTGCCCGAGACGACGATGAGCTACCTGACCCAGATGGCCGGGCTCACCGTGCACAACTTCGTCTCCGCGGCGACGGGCATGGCGCTGGCAATGGCTCTCGTGCGCGGCTTCGCGCGACGCTCGGCGGCCAGCGTCGGCAACTTCTGGGTCGATCTGGTGCGGGCCACGCTCTACGTGCTGCTGCCGATCTCTCTCGTGGCCGGCCTGTTCCTCGTTTGGCAGGGCGTACCGCAGAACCTCGCCGCCTACACCGAGGCGACGACGCTCGAAGGGGCGAAGCAGGTGATTGCCCAGGGGCCGGTCGCCTCCCAGGAAGCGATCAAGATGCTGGGCACCAACGGCGGCGGCTTCTTCAACGCCAACTCCGCCCATCCGTTCGAGAACCCGAGCGCGCTCACCAACCTCGTCGAGATGCTGCTGATCTTCGCGATCGCCGCCGCGCTCACCAATGTGTTCGGCCGCATGGTCGGCGACGAGCGGCAGGGCTGGGCGGTGTTCTCGGTCATGGGCGTGCTGTTCCTGGGCGGCGTTGCCCTCAGCTATTGGGCCGAAGCGGCAGGCAATCCGGCCTTCACCCGGTTCGGGCTCGAGGGCGGCAACATGGAGGGCAAGGAGGTCCGCTTCGGCATCGTCCTCTCCGCGCTGTTCGCGACCGTCACAACCGCTGCCTCGTGCGGCGCCGTCAACGCCATGCACGACAGCTTCACGGCGCTCGGCGGGCTGGTGCCGCTGTTCAACATCCAGCTTGGCGAGATCATCTATGGCGGCGTCGGATCGGGCCTCTACGGCATGCTCCTTTTTGCCATCGTCTCGGTGTTCGTCGCTGGCCTGATGGTCGGCCGTACGCCCGAGTATCTTGGCAAGAAAATCGAGGCCCGCGAAGTGAAGATGGCGATGCTCGCCGTCCTGGTCCTGCCGCTCTCGATCCTGGGCTTCACCGCCGTCGCCACGGTGGTCGATGCGGGCCTTGCCGGCCCGGCGAACCAGGGTCCGCATGGTTTCAGCGAGATCCTCTATGCCTATACATCAGGCACCGGCAATAACGGGTCGGCATTCGCCGGCCTCAGCGCCAACACGCTTTTCTACAACACCACTCTCGGCATCGCGATGTTCGCCGGCCGCTTCCTGATGGTCGTGCCGATGCTGGCGATCGCGGGATCGCTCGCCGCCAAGAAGATCGTGCCTGCCTCGGCCGGCACCTTCCCGACCCATGGGCCCGTGTTCGTCGGCTTGGTCGTCGGCGTGATCCTGATCGTCGGCGGTCTCACTTTCTTCCCGGCGCTCGCCCTCGGCCCCTTGGTCGAGCACTTCGCGATGCGCGCGGGCACCCTGTTCTAGGAGCACAAGATGTCTGGCAGGACTGCCTCAACCTTGGTCGATCCGAAGATCCACGGACCGGCGGCGATCGACGCCCTTCGCAAGCTCGATCCGCGGGTGATGGTGCGCAACCCGGTAATGTTCACGGTCGAGGTCGTGGCGACTCTGACGACCGTCCTCTTCATCCGCGACATCGTGAACGGCGCCAGCAACCTGGGCTTCGCGCTGCAGATCAATCTCTGGCTCTGGTTCACCGTGCTGTTTGCCAACTTCGCCGAGGCGGTCGCCGAAGGGCGCGGCAAGGCGCAGGCCGCGACCCTGCGCAAGGCGAAGACCGACACGGTCGCCAAGAAGCTGGCGGACGCTTCGGCCGCGAACTGGACCGAGGTGCCTGCGCCGAAGCTGCGCAAGGGCGACATCGTCCTGGTCGAGGCCGGCGACCTCATTCCGTCCGACGGCGAAGTGATCGAGGGTGTGGCTTCGGTCAACGAAGCGGCGATCACCGGCGAGTCGGCGCCGGTGATCCGCGAAAGCGGCGGCGACCGATCGGCGGTCACCGGCGGCACGCAGGTCATCTCCGATTGGATCAAGGTCCGTATTACGGCCGAGCCCGGCTCGACCTTCATCGATCGCATGATTGCCTTGGTCGAGGGCGCCGAACGGCAGAAGACGCCGAACGAGATCGCCCTCAACATCCTGCTCGCCGGCATGAGCATCATCTTCGTCTTCTCGGTGGCCAGCATCCCGAGCTTCGCCGCCTATGCCGGCGGGACGATGAGCGTGCTGGTCCTGGTGGCGTTGTTCGTCACCCTGATCCCCACCACGATCGGCGCGCTTCTCTCTGCCATCGGCATTGCCGGCATGGACCGGCTGGTGCGCTTCAACGTCCTCGCCATGTCGGGTCGCGCGGTCGAGGCGGCAGGCGACGTCGACACGTTGCTGCTCGACAAGACGGGCACGATCACCCTGGGCAACCGACAGGCGACGCAGGTCCTGCCGGTCAGCGGTGTCAGCGACCGCGAGCTCGCCGATGCCGCCCAGCTCGCCTCGCTGCCCGACGAGACACCGGAGGGCCGCTCGATCGTCGTGCTCGCCAAGGAGCAGTATGGAATCCGCGGCCGGGACATGGCGCCGTTGCACGCCCGATTCATCGCCTTCTCCGCGCAAACCCGCATCAGTGGCATCGACGTCGACGGCGCCTCGATCCGCAAGGGTGCGGTGGATGCCGTCGTGGCGATCTGCAAGACGGCCGATCCGCACGTCGTGCGCGAGATCGAATCGATCGCCGCCAGGATCGCCAAGGAGGGCGGCACGCCGCTCGCGGTGTCGAAGGACGGCAAGCTGTTGGGTGTGATCCATCTCAAGGACATCGTGAAAGGCGGCATCCGTGACCGCTTCGCGACCCTGCGCCGGATGGGCATCCGCACCGTCATGATCACCGGCGACAATCCGCTGACCGCCGCGGCCATCGCCGCCGAAGCAGGCGTCGACGATTTCCTGGCGCAGGCGACACCCGAGACCAAGCTCAAGCTGATCCGCGACGAGCAGGCCCACGGCAAGCTGGTGGCGATGTGCGGTGACGGCACCAACGACGCGCCGGCGCTCGCCCAGGCCGATGTCGGCGTGGCGATGAACACCGGCACGATGGCCGCGCGCGAGGCCGGCAACATGGTCGACCTCGACAGCGACCCGGCCAAGCTCATCGAGATCGTCGAGATCGGCAAGCAGCTCCTGATGACGCGCGGCGCGCTCACCACCTTCTCGATCGCCAACGACGTGGCGAAGTATTTCGCCATCATTCCGGCGATGTTCGTCGCTTTCTATCCGCAGCTCCAGGCGATGAACCTGATGCAGCTCGCGACGCCGCAGAGCGCCATCCTGTCGGCCATCATCTTCAATGCCCTGATCATCGTCGCGCTGATCCCGCTCGCGCTCCGCGGAGTCACGTATCACCCGGCCGGCGCGTCGACCGTGCTGCTGCGCAATCTGCTCGTCTACGGCGCCGGCGGCGTGATCGTCCCGTTCATCGGCATCAAGCTGATCGACATGGCAATCACCGCTGCCGGCCTTGCGTGAGGATCCTGCCATGTTGAGAGAAATCCGGCCCGCCATCATCATGATCCTGCTCATGACCGCCCTGACCGGTCTGGCCTATCCCCTGGCCATGACCGGCGTCGCGCAGCTGGTCTTTCCGCACCAGGCCAACGGTAGCCTGATCGAGAAGGACGGCAAGGTGATCGGCTCGATCCTGATCGGTCAGAGTTTTACCGGTCCGACCTATTTCCACGGCAGGCCCTCGGCCACCGTGGATACTGATCCCAAGGACGCCGCCAAGACCGTGTCCGCTCCCTACAACGCCGCCAGCTCGGCGGGCAGCAATGCCGGCCCCACGGCGAAGTCGCTGGTCGGGCGGGTCAAGGAAGATGTCGAGAAGCTCAAGGCTGAGAATCCGGCGCTGCCGGTTCCGATCGATCTCGTCACCACGTCGGCTAGCGGCCTCGATCCCGACATCTCGATAGCGGCGGCCCTGTTCCAGGTGCCGCGTGTCGCCCGGGAGCGCAAGCTCGACGAGAACGAGTTGCGCCAGCTCGTCCGGCGTCACACCGAGCCTCGTTTGTTCGGCCTGATCGGCGAGCCCAGGATCAACGTTCTCCAGCTCAACATGGCGCTCGACGGGGTGAAGACGCGATGACATCCTTGGCGAGACATGGCCGGCGCTTCTGACGAGACCCGCCCGTCACCCGACGCCCTGCTGAAGGCGGCGCAGCGGGAAACCCGTGGCAAGTTCAAGATCTTCTTCGGCGCCGCCCCCGGCGTCGGCAAGACCTACGAGATGCTCGTGGCGGCCCGCCGCCGCAAGGCCGAAGGTGCCGATGTCGTCGTCGGCATCGTCGAGACGCACGGCCGCGTCGAGACCGAAGCCCAGCTCGCCGGGCTCGAGGTCGTGCCGCGGCGCCGGGTCGACTACAAGGGCCGCGCGCTCGAGGAAATGGACATCGACGCCATCCTGGCGCGGCGTCCCGCGCTCGTGCTTGTGGACGAGCTTGCGCACAGCAATGCGCCGGGTAGCCGCCATCCCAAGCGCCATCTCGACGTCCAGGAGCTGCTGGCCGCGGGCATCGACGTCTATTCGACCATGAACGTCCAGCACGTCGAGAGCCTGAACGACGTGGTGGCGCGGATCACCCGCATCCGTGTCCGCGAGACGGTACCCGATTCGGTGGTCGATGCCGCCGACGAGGTCGAGCTGGTCGATCTCACGCCCGCCGACCTGATCGCGCGGCTCGGCGAGGGCAAGGTCTATGTCCGCGAGCATGCCCAGCGCGCGCTGAAGCACTATTTCTCGCCCGGGAACCTGACGGCGTTGCGCGAGCTGGCGCTGCGGCGGACCGCCGAGCGCGTCGACGATCAGATGCTGAGCTACATGCGCGAGCATGCCATCACCGGGCCGTGGGGCGCGGGCGAGCGCGTGCTGGTCTGCGTCGATCCAGGACCGGATGCCGCCAACACGGTGCGGGCAGCCAAGCGCACGGCCGACGGGCTCCATGCCGAGCTGATTGCACTTTATGTCGAGACCGGCCGGCACGGCCTGCTGAGCGAGACCGAGCAGGCGCAGCTCGCCGAGACCCTGCGGTTGGCCGAGCAGCTCGGCGCCGAGGTCGTGCGCGTCCCCGGACGCTCGGTCGTCGAGGAAATCCTCGCCATTGCCCGCGCGCGCAATGCCACGCGCGTGGTGGTGGGCAAGTCCCGCCGCTCGCGCTGGTTCGAACTGCGGCATGGTTCGGTGGTCGACCAGCTCGTCCGCAGCGGATCTGGCCTTGCCGTGGAGGTGGCGCCGTCCAGCGACAAGGCCGAGCCGCACGGCCCGATCGACTGGAGGCTCGGCGCGCCGCGGACCGTCGGCCCTTATGTCGAAGGCGTGCTGACGACCGCCGGCGCGACGGCTGCGGGCGTGCTCATCAACGATTATGTCGGCCTGCCCAACATTTCCCTGATCTTCGTCGTGCCCGTGATGGTCGCCGCGGCCCGGCACGGGCTGGTGCCGTCGCTCTGGGTGTCGGGGCTTTCCGTCCTCTGCTTCAACTTCTTCTTCCTGCCGCCGCTCTACCAATTCACCATCGCCGATCCGGCGAACCTGCTGGCGCTATTCTTCCTGATGTTCGTGGCGGTCGCCGCGAGTGCACTGGGGACGCGTGCCCGCGCTCAGACCGAAGCCGCTCGGCGCGAGGCGCGCACCACTGCCGAGCTTTATGCCTTCAGCCGCAAGATCGCGGGCGTGATCGACCTCGACGATCTGCTGTGGATCGTGGTGACCCATCTTGCCCGGCTGATGAGCGCCGAGATCGCCATACTGATGCCGGCGAGGAGCCCGTCGGAGGCCGGCAAGCTGGTGCTGTGCGCCGCCTTCCCGCCCGACAGCGATTTCAGCGAGGCCGACCTCGCCGCGGCGCGCTGGTCGTGGGACGCCGAACGCCCGACCGGGCGCGGTACCGACACCCTGCCCGGCGGGCGCTGGCTGTTCATGCCGATCCGTACGAGCCGCTCGTCGATCGGCGTGATCGGTGTGCTGTCGGCCGGTGAAGCGGGTGAAATTTCCTCGTCTGCCCGCCGCCTGCTCGAAGCCGTCGGCAACCAGACTGCCGTGGCGATCGAGCGCGTGGCGCTCGCCGCCGACATCGATCAGGCGCGGCTCGGGGCCGAGCGCGAACGGCTGCGCTCGGCGATGCTGACCTCGGTGTCGCACGACCTGCGCACACCGCTTGCCTCGATCATCGGTGCGCTGTCCAGCCTGCGAAGCTACGGCGACCGCTACGACGCACCGACACGCGAGGAGCTGCTGGGCACCGCGCTGAGCGAAGCCGAGCGGCTTGACCGCTTCGTCGGCAACCTGCTCGACATGACGCGGCTCGATGCCGGCGTGATCGTGCCCCGGCGCGAGACGGTCGAGGTCGGCGACCTGATCTCGACCACGCTGCGCCGCGCCGCGCCTGTTCTGAAGGATCGCATCGTCGCCTCGGTCGTGGCGCCCGATTTGCCAGCGCTGTCGCTGGATTTCGTGCTGGCCGAGCAGGTGCTGTTCAACATCCTCGACAACGCGGCGAAATACTCGGCGTTAGGTGGCCGCATCGAGGTCGAGGGCCGCAGCGCCGGCGGCCGGGTCGAGATCGTCGTGCGCGATGACGGCCCGGGTATCGATCCCGCGGCGCTCGACCGGCTGTTCGACAAGTTCTATCGCGCCGACGCCGGCGACCGCCGTCGGGCGGGTACGGGGCTGGGGCTCGCCATTGCCAGGGGCTTCGTCGAGGTCCAGGGCGGCACCATCGCCGCGCGCAATCGCCGGGATCGCAGCGGGGCGGAATTCGTGGTCAGCTACCCGACATGACCGGAGATGCCGCCGTCATCCTGATCGTCGAGGACGAACCGCCGATCCGCCGGCTGCTGCGCATGACGCTCGGCGCGCAGGATTATCGCACGGTCGAGGCGTCGACCGGCGCCGAGGCGTTGACGGCGCTGCGCCATCACCGGCCCGACCTGGTGCTGCTCGATCTCGGCCTGCCCGATCTCGACGGGCTCGTGCTGATCGGCAAGATCCGCGAGGCCGGACCGGTGCCGATCGTCGTGCTGTCGAGCCGCGGCGACGAGGCGGCCAAGGTGACGGCACTCGACGCCGGCGCCGACGACTATGTCACCAAGCCGTTCGGCGCCGACGAGCTGATGGCCCGCATCCGGGCAGCCCTTCGCCACCGGCTGCAGCAGCAGGGGGCGGACCGCACCTTCACCAGCGACGATCTCAGCGTCGACCTGGTGCGCCGCCTGGTGAAGCGCGGCGCCGAGGACGTGAAGCTCTCGCCCAAGGAATACGACATCCTCGAGCAGCTCGTGATCCACACCGGCAAGGTACTGACGCACAAGCACCTGTTGCGCGAGGTGTGGCGCGACGAGTCGGTCGATCCGCAGTACCTGCGGGTCTATGTCCGCCAGCTCCGCCAGAAGATCGAGGCGGACCCATCGGCTCCTCGCCATGTGCTGACCGAGCCAGGCATCGGCTATCGACTGGTCTAGACTCTTCCGAACAGCGAGGTGACGAAGATCCGCCCTCTCTGAACGTCGTCTATGCGAGCAGGTGCAGCAAATGACGGACTGTCGCGGCACTGCCGTGGAAATACTCGAAGATCAGGATACGGCCGGCGATGACGGTCACGCCGACGATGGCAATGCCGATCAGCGTGGTCGCGACGGCGCCCGCCTGGCGTGCGGCGCGCATCTAAGCCGCCATCGCCAGGATCGAGCGGGAGGCGAGCATCGCGCGTCGCGAGACATGGTCGAACGACACCACGTCGAGGCCGGCCTGTACGGCATGCCGCTGCAACTCGCGGCAGAAGTGGCAGGCGGCTCCTTCGACCATGACCAGCCGCGCGCGACGGTGTGCGGCCTTCAGCGCATCGTCGAACTCGCGTTCGCTCTCGACATCGAGGATCCAGGCGAGGTCGGCCGTTTCGCAATCCGGAGCCGCCGTGTCGGGACGCAACGAGCGGACGCGCGCGCAACCGTGCTGCAGCAAGGCGAGCACGACGGACAAGGCGTGGCGGCCAATCACTGCCACATGTGGGCTGGTGCCGGCATGGGCCATGGCCAGAACATGGCCTACGGCCTCGGACGTGGACGGTGGGCGGGCTTCCATCGCAGGCTCCTTTTCAATTATGGACGCGGCCGGAATGGAGGCGGCAGCCCGGTCGGGTCGGCCGGCAGGCGGTGCTCACCCGCTCGCGGCGGATCGCACGGCTTTCATGCATCATCGACCGGCTCCTCATCGATCGATTGCGTAGGCGCCGAGGCCGTAGGATTTCGAGAGGTCGGAAGGCACGCTGGCATAGGCACGCCATAGGGAAGCGGCTAGGCTCGCCCACCACCACGGAGGAAACGATGGCAGAGAGCGCGAACTACAAGAAGGGCAACGAGATCCGCAGCAAGCTGATGGGCGAGAAGTACGCCGCGAAGATGAACGCGACGGTCTACGACGACCCGATCATGAAGAAGTTCGGCGACTACACGCGCGAGGCGGTATTCGGCATGCTGTGGGACCGGCCCGGTCTCGACCTCAAGACCAAGACGCTGATCTGCGTGATCTCCGACACCGCCCAGGCGCGCTGGCCGGAACTGGCGATCCATCTGCGCATGGCGCGCAACCAGGGCTGGACGGAGGACGAATTGTCCGAGGCGTTGATGCACCTCTGCGGCTATATCGGCGTGCCCTCGGTGCGCGAGGCGCTCCTGACGGCGAAGGAAGTGTTCCACGAGATGCGGAACGAGAAGTAATCGTCATCCCGAGCGGAGCGAAGGATCCAGCCGGGCGACCATCGAGTCCGCGGCTTGCATGAGGTCCCTCGCTTCACTCGGCACGACAAAGGGAGATAGGTCGAGTGATGCTCATGACAGTCAGCGATCTGCCGTTGCGGCGGATCGCCCGGGGCAAGGTGCGGGACGTCTACGAGGTCGACGACGACCGGCTGCTGCTGGTCGCCACCGACCGGGTCAGCGCGTACGACGTGGTCATGGCCGAGCCGATCCCGATGAAAGGCGCGGTGCTCACGCAGGTCAGCGCCTGGTGGTTCCGCCAGCTCGGCGACCTGGTGAAGCATCACATGATCTCGGCCGATGCCGACGGGATCATTGCCGCGGTTCCGGCGCTCGAGGGTCATCGCGAGGCGATCGTCGGCCGCGCCATGCTGTGCAAGCGCGGCACGGTGTTCCCGATCGAATGCGTGATCCGCGGCTATCTCTCGGGCTCGGCATGGCGCGAGTATGCCGCGAGCAGGACGCTGGCCGGCGAACGGATGCCGGACGGGCTGAGCGAAAGCGTGCGTCTCGACACGCCGATCTTCAGCCCGGCGACCAAGGCCGAGAGCGGCCACGACGAGAACATCACCGTCGGGCGCATGCGCGGGATTCTGGGCGCCGACGTGACGGCGGAGCTAGAGCGCCTGACCCGCGTGGTCTACGGCAAGGGCCGCGACGTCGCCGCGGCAAACGGCATCATCATCGCCGACACCAAGTTCGAGTTCGGCCGCACGAAGGACGGCGAGATCATCCTGATCGACGAGGTGATGACGCCCGACAGCTCGCGCTTCTGGCCGGCCGACGGCTACCAGCCCGGCAGGCCGCAGCCCAGCTTCGACAAGCAGCCACTGCGCGACTGGCTCGATGTCGAACGCCATGCCGGCCGGTGGAATGGCGATGCGCCGCCGCCGAAGCTGCCGCCCGAGGTCGTGGAGGCGACCAGCAAGCGGTACCTGGAAGCCTATCGCCGCCTGACGGGCAGTTCCCTTTCCATCCAATGAAAATCAACGTGGCGGAAGGGTGATGCCCGCACCGCGCAGGCGCCTTTCGAGGTAGGGGATTCCTCTGTCGTAACGGCCCCTGTTGCAATCGGTAATCGCCCCCAGCACGTTGAGGTCGGCCGCCGATCCGCCGTCGCCGCCGGCGCTGCGAATGAAGCGCGAGGCGAGGGCGCCGAGCTGGTCGCAATAGGTCTTGTCGTCGGTCTGCGCGGCTGCGCCGAGGGGAAGCGCGACAACCAGCGCAAGGATCAGGGTTCGCTTCATTGTCGTCCTATCGCGGCGGCAGCGTGAACTTGGCATCGATCAGCTTCTTCTCCAGCACCGGAATGCCTGCCGCCGTGTCGCCATGGTCGCAGCGATCGATCGCCACCAGCGATTCGGAGTCGGGCCGATTTTGCCCATTGATCTGCTTGCCGACATATCTGACGACGAGCTCGGCGAGCCGCGCGCAATAGGCAGCGTCGGTGGTCTGCGCCACGCTCGGCCCGGCTGAAAAAGGCAGAAGCGTCACGAGCGGAAGGAGGTACCTTCGCATGCCGAACATCTAACATTGGCGGCATGACAATTGCACCGCCCCGAATGCTAGAATTGCCGGCAATCAAGATGTTTTGAAGGGGGCGTCGGGATGGGAATCAGGATCCGGTTATCGGCTTTTGCGGTCGCTTCGCTGGCGGCGTTCGGCGCCGACGCGCAGCAGATGACGGCGGTCACGCAGCTCGGCTGGCTGCGCAACGGCGAATACGCGCCGATCATGATGGCCGAGGCCAAGGGCTTCTTCAAAGAGGAGGGCATCGACCATAAGATCGTCGATGGCGGCCCGGGCAAGAACCCGATCCCCATCGTCGCCGTCGGGCAGGCCCAGTTCGGCCTGGCCACCAACGGCATGACGGTGGTGACGGCGCGGCTGGCCAAGGACCCTGTCGATGTCGTGGCCGTCGGCACGCTCTTCCAGCAGGCGCCGACCTCCTATCTCACCATCACGGCGCCCGATGCACCGCCGGCCAAGCCGAAGGACATGGAGGGCAAGACCGTCGGCACGCAGGTCGGCACGGAATTCCTGTTCAACGCCTTTGCGAGGAAGAGCGGCATCGACGCCTCGAAGGTGAAGGTCGTTACGGCTCAGGCCACGGTCGAACCGCTGATGGCCGGCAAGATGGATTATTTCCTGGGCTGGATCGTGAACCAGACCTACGCCATCGAGCAGGAGGCCGCCAAGGCCGCTTTCCAGCACAGTGGGATCCGAAGCTTGGAATTCACGTGACTTG
>JADMIO012752784.1_pt1 | contig 67075 bp, 62 predicted proteins | sample 8958161 | NCBI WGS metagenome assembly JADMIO01 (sample SAMN16585339, study PRJNA669376) | soil metagenome | isolation source: Crop rotation soil | place: USA: Cullars Rotation, Alabama | collected 2011 | reverse complement strand
GGGCGCCGGGTCTGCTCCGCGAGACCCGGCCTACGGGCGGGGCGCCGGGTCTGCTTCGCGAGACCCGGCCTACGGGCCGAGCGCCGGGTCTGCTCCGCGAGACCCGGCCTGCGGGCTGGGCGCCGGGTCTGCCTTGCGAGACCCGGCCTACGGGCCGGGTGCCGGGTCTGCTTCGCGAGACCCGGCCTACGGGTCGGCTCGGCAACATCCGGCCGGCGACGCGATCGAAATGCGCGGCCGCGTGGCGGGCAAAGCGATTGTCTACGCGCGAACGACCGCGGTGATGGGCGACACGCGCGGATGGCTCGACGATCCCGACGTCCGCGACGTGCCGCACGCTGGCGAGCGCATCGAGCGCGGCCAGCCGATCTGCACGGTGTTCGCCGACGCGGACGATGTGACGATGTGCCGGACTGCGCTCGTCGCGCGCGCCGATCGCGTGTACGCCGACGTCGAGCGCTGGCAGCAGGAGGCCGCATGAACCCGGACCAGATCCGCGCCGCGGCCGATCTGCTGTGGGACCACTGGTCCGGGGGCCGCCGCCTCGCCGCGCTGCCGGACCAGATGAAACCAGCGACGCGGGAGGACGGCTACGCGATCCAGGCCGAGCTCGATCGGCGCACCACCTCGCCGCTCTACGGCTGGAAAATCGCGGCGACGAGCGTCGCCGGCCAGCGGCACATCGCCGTCGACGGGCCGCTCGCCGGCCGCCTGTTGCGCGAGCGCGCCTTCGCCAGCGGCGACACCGTCCCGTTCGGCGCCAACCACATGCGCGTCGCCGAGGCGGAGTTCGCGTTCCGGATGGGCAGAGACGTGCGGCCGCGCCGCGAATCCTATTCGGTCGACGAAGTACTCGACGCCGTCGCCACGCTGCACCCGGCGATCGAGATCCCCGACTCGCGCTACGATGACTTCACGGTCGTCGGCGCCGCCCAGTTGATCGCCGACAACGCGTGCGCCCACTACTTCGTCGAGGGGGCCGCGGCACCCGACTCGTGGCGGTCGCTCGATCTGATCGCCCACGTTGCGAGCGGCCAGGTAAACGACGGACCGGCGAGCACCGGCGTCGGCGCCAACGTGCTGGGCGATCCGCGGCTGGCGCTGGCATGGCTGGCCAACGAACTATCAGGACTCGGACTGACGCTGCGCGCCGGCGAAATCGTGACGACCGGCACCTGTCTCGTTCCGCTCGCCATCGCGCCCGGCGATCGCGTGTCGATGGACTTCGGCGTGCTCGGGCGCGTCGACACCCGCCTCGGACATGACTGACCGCCTGATCACCGCCGCCACCTGCCTGGGCTGCGGCTGTACGTGCGACGACATCGACGTCCTCGTCCGCGACAATCGAATCGTCGAGGCGCGCCGCGCCTGCGAGCTTGGAGTCGCGTGGTTCGGCGACGGCAGCGTTCCCGCGAAAGCGATCGTCGAGGGCCGCGAGGTCGCAACGTCCGAAGCCGTGGACGCCGCAGCCGCGCTGCTGACGCGCGCCGCGCGTCCGCTCGTCTATCTCGCACCCGACGTGAGCTGCGAAGCGCAGCGAGAAACGGTGGCGCTCGCAGACACGCTGCACGCGATGCTCGATTCGGTGACGACCGCCACCGCCGGCCGGGCGATTCTGGCGTCGCAGGTCCGCGGTCGTGCCGGCGCCACGCTCGGCGAAGTGAAGAACCGCGCCGACGTGCTGGTGTTCTGGGGCGTCGATCCGGCCGTTCGCTACCCGCGCTTCTGGTCCCGCTACGCGCCCGAACCCGCCGGCCTGCACGCGCCCGACGGCCGGCACTCGCGCACGATCGTCGCGGTCGACGTCGAGGACGCGCGCGGACCGGCGGATGCCGACGTGCGCATCTCGATCGCCGCGGCGGATGACATCGCCGTCCTCACCGCGTTGACGGCATCGGTGCTGCGTTACAAGCCGGATCCGACGACAGAGACGCTCGGTCCCACGCGCGATGCGGCGGCCGACGACATCGCGCTCGCGCCGGCGGGACCGGCGTATGAGCTCGCCGCGCGGAAACTGACGGCACCGCTCGTTCGCGGCCGCTACGTCGTCGTCATCGCCGACGGTGAACCCGACGAGTGGCGCGGTCCGGATCGCGCCGAGGCGCTGCTGATGCTCGGGCACGCGTTGAACGGTCCCACGCGCGGCGCTGTCGTGACGCTTCGCGGCGGCGGCAACCGCGTCGGCGCCGACGCGGTGCTCACGGCGCAAACGGGCTACCCGATGGCAGTCGACTTCGCACGTGGTTATCCCCGTTACGCGGCGGACGACCCGGCGGCGGCTCGCGCAAGCCGGGCCGAGATCGACGCCGTGCTGATCGTCGGCTCGGCTGCAGCCGTCCCTGACGAGATGCGACAGTCGATCGCATCACTGCCAACGGTCGTGATCGGTCCGCGCGCAACCGAGGCCGCGTCGAGTGAACGCGCCGTCGCCATCGACACCGGCGTGGCGGGCATTCACGACGCCGGCACGGCGCTCCGCATGGACGACGTGCCGCTGCCGCTGCGACCGTCGGTCAGCGGCCCCCCCGCGGCCGGCGACATCGTGCGCCAACTGCTGGCGCGCCTGAGAACGAGATGACGCAACTGCGAATTACCGGCGGCACCGTCTACGACCCGGCGAACGGCATCGACGGCGAGGTCCGCGACATCGCCATCGAGGACGGCCGCATCGTCGAGCACGTTGCCGCCGACGCGAAGACGATCGATGCGGGCGGCATGGTCGTGATGCCGGGCGGCGTCGACATCCACTGTCACGTCGCCAGCAGCAGCGTGAACCTGTCGCGCCGGCTCGTGCCCGAGGAGCACGACGCCGATCCGATGGTCGCGCCGGCGCTCGTCGACGGTGATGCCGTTCCGCGCTCGGGCACCGGCGGCACCGTGCCGAGCACGTTCACGACCGGCTACCGCTACGCCGGGCTCGGCTACACGACCGTGTTCGACGCGGCGGTGGCGCCGGTCATGGCGCGGCGCTCGCACGCCGAGCTCGACGACACGCCGATCGTCGACGGCGGCTTCTTCGTCCTGCTCGGCAACGACGAATTCCTGCTGCGGCTGATGGCCAGCGGCGACCGCGAGCGGGCACGGGAATACGCCGCCTGGGTGCTCGGCGCGACCGGCGGCTATGCGATCAAGATCGTCAATCCGGGCGGCGTCGAGCTGTGGAAGCGCGGCAGCCGCGAACGGACAACGCTCGACACGCCGATCGGCGGGAGCGGAGTCACACCGCGCGCGATCGTCGAAACGCTGGTCGACAGCGCGAACGCGCTGCGGCTGCCGCACGCCGCGCACATCCACTGCAACAACCTCGGCGTCGCCGGCAACGTGGCGACGACGATCGACACGATGCGTGCGGTGGACGGCAAGCGGGCCCACTTCACCCACCTGCAGTTTCACAGCTATGCCGCCACGCCAGATGGCAGCTGGCGATCCGGCGCGCGCGAGCTGATCGAGTACATCAACGCACACGCCGAGATCAGCGGCGACGTCGGGCAGGTGATGTTCGGGCCGGCGATGACGCTGACCGCGGATGGTCCGGTCGAGTACCTGCTCTACAAGAGCAGCGGCCGTAAATGGGTGAACGTCGACGTCGAGCTCGAGACCGGCTGCGGCATCGTCCCCTATACCTACAAGGACAAGGCGGCGGTCGCCGCGCTGCAGTGGGTGGTCGGGCTCGAGCTGTTCCTGTTGTCGAGCGATCCATGGCGCGTCGTGCTGTCGACCGATCATCCGAACGGCGGCTCGTTCATGTCGTATCCGGAGCTGATGCGCCTGTTGATGGACCGCGCGTATCGCGACGAGCTGTTGAAGCGCGTCAATCCGAAGATGCTCGCCGGGAGCGCCCTCGTCGACGGCATCGGCCGCGAGTACACGCTGAGCGAGATCGCGATCATCTCGCGAGCCGGCCCGGCGCGGCTGCTCGGGCTCACGCAGAAGGGTCATCTCGGCGTCGGCGCCGACGCGGACGTGACGGTGTACGCGGGCGGCACCGACGCAGCACAGATGTTCGCGACACCTCGCTACGTGATCAAGGGGGGGACGCTGGTCGTCGAAGAGGGCCAGCTGCGGCGGGCTCCGCAGGGTCGCCGCCACTACGTGCGCCCGGGGTACGACGCCGCCGTCGAGCGCGACCTCCGCACGTTCTTCGACCGCTACGGCACCGTGTCGTTCGACAACTACGCGGTCGGCGCGCTGCGCGATGCACCGTTCGCGATGAGCGGAGGCCGGTAGCGTGGACATTCGCGGCGTCTTCATCGAGGACACGTTCGCCGAAGCGTTCGGGATGCGCGTCGCGCGCATCATCATCACCGGCCGCACGCTCAAGTGGGCGCGTGAAGCAGCGGTGAAGCTCACCGGATTCGCGACGTCGGTCATCGCCTGCAAGTGCGAAGCGGCGATCGAGTGCGAGATCCCGGAGGATGAAACCCCCGATGGCCGACCCGGCGTATCGGTGCTGTTCCTCACCATGGACAGCGACGGGCTCGGGAAGCGGCTGATCGAGCGGCTCGGTCAGACCGTCCTCACCTGTCCGACAACGGCCTGTTTCGACGGCCTGCCGAATGCACCGGATCGCGTCGCGTCCGGCCGGCCGCTGCGCACGTTCGGCGACAAGTATCAGATCAGCAAGATCGTCGGCGGCCAGCGCTACTGGCGCATTCCGGTGATGGAAGGCGAGTTCCTCGTGCCGGAGACGTTCGGGATGCAGAAGAAGGGGATCGGCGGCGGCAACTTCCTGATCCTCGCCGAGAGCGCCGATCGCGCGCTCGAAGCGGCGGAGGCGGCGGTCGACGCGATCGATCCGATTCCGGGCGTGATCCTGCCGTTCCCCGGCGGCGTCGTCCGCAGCGGCAGCAAGGTGGGCGCGCGCAACTACAAAGGGATGATCGCGTCGACCAACGACGCCTACTGCCCGACGCTGCGGCCGCTGACGACGACGGCGCTTCCCGAGGGCGTGAACTCGGTGCTGGAGATCGTGCTCGACGGCCTCACCCAGGACGCGATCGCGCAGGCGATGCGCGTCGGCATCGACGCGGCGTGCCGCCCCGGGGTGCGCGCGATCAGCGCCGGGAACTACGGCGGCAAGCTCGGTCCCTATCACTTTCACCTGCGCAAGATCATGGAGGGCGCATGAGCGACACCGTCACGCTGGCGTTGCGCCGCGAGCTCCACGAGTCCATCGACGTCGACGGGCTCACGCCCGACCGGCTGTCGACGCTGGGTGAAAGCGATATCAGCGCGCTGCCGGTCTGGGTCGGCCGCCACGCGGCGACGGTCGGCGACTATTTCGTCGTCCGCGGCGAACGCGCGGCGCGTGTGTGGATCGAAGGCGATCTCCGGCGCGTGCGCGGCGTCGCGCAGGGGATGTCGCTCGGCGAGCTGATCGTCGAGGGGAGCGTCGGCGACGGCTTCGCCGCCGGGCTGCGCGGCGGCAGCGTCGTCGTGCGCGGCGATGCCGGCGATCGCCTCGGCGGCGCCACACCCGGCGCGTCCAAGGGCATGACCGGAGGCGAAATCATCGTCACCGGCTCGGTCGGCGCCCGCGCCGGCGAACGGATGCGACGAGGCCTGGTCGCCGTCGGCGGCGATGCGGGCGATCATGCGGCTCACGCCATCATCGCCGGCACCGTCGTCGTGCTTGGGCATACCGGCGCGCACGCCGGCCGCGGCAGCAAGCGTGGATCGATCGTCGCCATCGGCGGCATCGACGTGCCGGCAACCTATCGCTACGCCTGCACCTACGAGCCGGCGTATCTCCGTCTGCTCTTCCACGACCTGCGTCGGCGCCACCGCCTGGCGCTCGACGACGCCGTCGACCGGCGGTTCCGGCGCTACTGCGGCGATGCCGGCGAACCCGGGAAGGGTGAGATTCTGGCGGTCGAAGCGGGGTGAGTTCCGACTTCGACGACACGTCACCTGCCTGCCCGTTCGTCCAGCAAGTGCTCAAGCGGTTCGACAACGAGCGCCGCGCGTTTCCTGATAAATTGGCCGTCAATGACGAACCTGCGGATGAACGAGCGGGCGTGGGCGCTCGCGGACGAGTGCTCGCGGCACGCCGATGAATGGCGCGTCCGCGTGACGTTGCTGGAGAGCGGCGCGCGCGTGATCGACGCCGGCATCGCCGCTCCCGGCGGCTTCGCGGCCGGACAACTGCTCGCGCACCTGTGCCTCGGCGGCCTCGGCCATGTCGATTACACGCCGGTCCTGATCGGCGACGACACCTGGCCTGGCGTGCAGGTGTGGACCGATCATCCGTCCACGGCGTGCATGGCGTCGCAATACGCCGGCTGGGCGATCAATCCCGAGGGCTACTTCGCGATGGGTTCGGGGCCGCTGCGGGCGAAAGCGCAGGTCGAGCGCGAGCTGTTCGGCAAGCTGCAGTATCGCGAGGACGCGACATTCGGCGTGCTGGTACTGGAGACGCGGACGCTGCCAACCGACGCCGTCGCGAAGTGGGTGGCGGACAAGGCTGGCGTCGCGCCAGGGGGTATCACGTTCGCGGTGGCGCCGACGGCGTGCACGGCCGGCGGCGTGCAGGTCGTGGCGCGCGTGCTCGAGACCGGGTTGCACAAGATGGAGGCGCTCGGGTTCGACCTCAATCGCGTCGTCACCGCCATGGGGACCGCGCCGCTGCCGCCGACGGCGAAGAACGATCTGCGCGCGATTGGCCGCACCAACGACTGCGTGCTCTACGGCGGCCAGGCGCGGTACACGATCGACGCCGACGACGAGACGCTGAAGGCCCTGGCGCAGAAGCTGCCCGCGTCGTCGTCGTCCGACTACGGGACGCCGTTCTACGAGATCTTCAAGCGGTACGACAGCGACTTCTACAAGATCGACGCGATGCTGTTCAGTCCGGCCGAAGTCTGGTTGACGAGCGCGACGACGGGCCGGACGTTCCATGGCGGCGGTGTCAACGCGGACGTGCTGCGCGCGTCGCTGCTCGAGCACTGATGCAGGTCGCCATCCTCAGCGCCCGGACGGGATGGCACACCGACGAGCTGTGCCGGGCGCTCGCGGCGCAAGGCCACGTCGCCACGGTTCTGCCGTATGAAGGGCTGCGGTCACGGTTCGGCACCTCTGTGGCGCTGACGAGCGACGGCACGCCGCTCCTCGCCGCCGACGCGGTGCTCGCCCGCATCATCCCGAACGGATCGCTCGAACAGATCATCCATCGGCTCGACGCGCTGCACTGGCTCGAGGATCGCGGTCTGATGGTGATGAACAGACCGCGCGCGATCGAACGGTCGGTCGACAAGTTCTACGCGACGGCGCTGCTTCAGGAGGCCGGCCTGCCGACGCCGGACACGATCGTGTGCGAGCGCGTCGACGAGGCGATGGCGGCGGTGCGCGAGCTGGGCGACGTGGTGATCAAGCCGATCTTTGGATCGATGGGCCATGGCCTGGTGCGCGTCAGCGATCCCGAGGTCGCGTTTCGTGTCGTGCGTGCGCTCGAGCAAATCCGCGCCGTGTTCTACGTGCAGCGCGCGATTCCGCACGACCGGCGCGACCTGCGCGTATTCGTCGTCGGCGGTCGCGTGCTCGGCGCTATCGAGCGGACGTCGCTCGACGGCGACTGGCGGACCAACGTGTCGCGCGGCGCGGCGGCACGCGCAATCTCGCTGCCCGCCGCCTGGAGCGAACTGGCGGTTCGGGCTGCCGCCGCGGTCGGCGCCGATTACGCCGGCGTGGATCTGCTGCCCTCGTCGACCGGTGAGATCTACGTGCTCGAAGTGAACGGCATCCCCGGCTGGCAGGGCCTCCAGCGGGCGACAGGGATAGACGTCGCCGGCGCGATCGTCGACCACTTAGTCGCGCGGGTGGTTGGGCCGGGGAAAGCCCGCCCCGGCTCCTCCGATGTGGAGGCCGCCTCCAGGCGGCGCTTCGACACATGACCGTCGACGTCGCGGCGGCGGCGCAGCTCGCGTGCCTGCTCGAAGTGAGCGCGCCCAAGCCGGGCAACGTTTCGCCGGGCCGGCACTTCAGCGACACCCGCTACGAACACTTTCTCGCCAGCGCCGCGGCCATCGGCGGCCCGCTCGCGGCGGCCGGCCAGCGCCCGCTCGGCGCGACCATTCGCGCGGCGGTCGAGTCCACCTCACAGTGGGCGAGCTCGAACACGAACCTCGGGATCGTGCTGCTGCTCGCGCCGCTGGCGAAGGCGGCGCACGCTCTGGGATCGCGGGCGCCGGGGCTGCCTTCGGCGAGCCCCGGCCTACGGGACGCCGCGAGCACCGGCCTACGTGACGCCGCGGGCCTGGGATCGCGGGCGCCGGGGCTGCCTTCGGCGAGCCCCGGCCTACGGGGCGCCGCGGGCCCCGGCCTACGGGACGCGGCGAGTCCCGCGCTACGGGACGAGGTGCGCGAGGTGCTGCAGGCGACGACCGTCGCCGATGCGCGCGACGCCTACGCGGCGATCCGGATAGCGGCGCCCGGCGGACTCGGCCGCGCGGACGATCAGGACGTCGCCCGCGATCCGGAGGTCACATTGCTCGAGGCGATGCGGCTCGCGGCCGACCGCGACGACATCGCCTACGAATATGCCAGCGGCTTCGAGATCACGTTCACCTGCGGGACTCCCGCGCTCGAAGCCGCGCGGCGCGACGGCCTGCCGTGGGACGATGCTGTGGTGGAAACGTTCCTGACGCTGGCGGGGCGTCGGGCCGACACGCATATCGTCCGCCGCGGCGGCGCCGCGCTGGCGGCCGACGTCGCCGAGCGCGCGCGTGCGGTGCTGGCCGCAGGTGGCGTACGATCGGAGGCTGGACGTCGGGCGCTGACGGATTGGGACGCGCGGCTGCGGCAGCACGGCAACCTCGCCAACCCGGGGACGTCGGCCGACCTGACGGCGGCGGCTATCTTCGTCGTGCTGCTCGGCGGCGGGTGGAACTTGGCAGCCGACGGCGCAGGCGTGCGCCGTCGGACCCCGCATTCGGTGGGAGGCATTGATGGCGCGCGGTGAGTTCCGCGTTTCGGTCACGAAGGACTATCTCGTATTCGCGTCGGCGCACTTCATCACCTTCGCCGGCCACCGCTGCGAAGGACTGCACGGACACAACTACCGCGCCAGCGTCGTCATCGAAGGCGCGCTGAACCAGGAGGCCTGGTTCGTGTTCGACTTCGTCGAGCTGAAGCGCATCATGAAGCGCCTCTGCGACGAGATCGACCATCTGGTCCTGCTGCCGCTCGAGAGCGATCGCGTCCAGGTGAGCGAAGACGGGGACGTGGTGCGCGTGTCGGTGGACGGCAAGCCGCGCTATGTCTTCCCGCGGCGGGACTGCGCGCTGCTGCCGACCCCGAATACGACGGTGGAGATGCTCGCCCGGCTGCTCACCGACCGCCTGCTCACCGAACTGCAGAACGGCGGGGCGACGGGGCTCACGGCCATCGAGATGGAGGTCGAGGAGAACTTCGGCCAATCCGCGGTCTACCGGCTCACCCTGTGACGGCGCGCGACGCGGCCGTCCTGCAGCGCCGTCGCGACGAGTGCCCCGTCGCATCCGGCGGCGGCGAGCGCCTGCAGGTCCGCGTCGCCGCGCACGCCGCCACCGGCGATGAGCGTCACTTCGGGCGTGGCCTGACGCACGCGTCGCAGGAGATCGAGATCGAGGCCGACACCCATCCCCACGCGTGCGACGTCGAGCACGATCGTGGCGGCGGCGCCGGCGGCCGCCGCCTGCGACGCGAGATCGCCGGCGTCATCGCTGCGCAGCGATGCACCGGGCGCGAGCAACGGGCGACCGTCTCGGAGGTCCAGGCTGAACGCCACGCGCTGACCGCCGACGGCGCCGGTGATGGCGGCAAGGTCGGCAAACGATGGCAGCGTCTCCAGGCCGACGATGACGCGGGTGGCACCCGCGGCGAGCTCACTGCTGGCCGCAGCAATCGTCGTCACACCGGCATCGACCCACACCGGCACGTTCATCCTGGCGATGGCCGTCAGCTGTTCGTGCTGCGGCGATTTGCCAGCGATGGCATCCAGGTCGGCGACGTAGAGAGCGTCAACTCCAAGTTCTATATACGCGCCGGCAAGCGCGACCGGATCGCCGTCGACCGGGACGTCAGCCGCCGAGCGCACGGGAGCGTACGTGGTCCGATCGCCGCCGCGCGCATGCACCGCGCAGCCGCCCCGCAGATCGATGACTCCAGCTAGTAACATCGACAAATCCCAAATCCCAAAGCCCGAATCCCAAATCCCAATAAAGATCAAAAATCAAAGATCAGAAATCGCCAAATGGTTATCGGCTGGGACATCGGCGGCGTGAACACGAAGGTCGCCCTCGTTGCGGACGGCCAGGTCGTCGCCGTGCGGTCGCGTCCGTACGAGCTGCAGCGTGCACCGGAGCGGCTGGCGTCGCTGCTCGGTGAGCTGTCGACCGAGGTCGGCGCGGTTGACGGCGCGCGGCATGCCGTGACCATGACTGCGGAGCTATCGCAGATGTTCCGCACGAAGCGCGAAGGCGTCGCGTTCGTGCTCGACGCGATCGATGCGGCGTTGCCGGGCGCATCGATCTCCGTGTACACCGTCGACAATACGTTCGTCAGCACCGGCGCTGCCCGTCACCGGCCGCAGCTCGTCGCGGCCGCGAACTGGGCGGCGACGGCCCACGTCGTTGCCGGTCATCATCCCGACGCCATTCTGATCGACGTGGGCACCACGACGACCGACATCATTCCGATCGTCGACGGCACCGTGGTCGCGGCGGGGCGGACCGATCCGGATCGCCTGGCATCGGGCGAGCTGGTGTACACCGGCGCGGTACGGACCCCGGTGGAAGCGATCGTCAGCGCGGTCCCCTATCGAGGCGGGACGGCTGCCGTATCGGCCGAGTCGTTCGCCCTGAGCGGCGACGTGCACGTCTGGCGCGGGGATCTCGCTGCGGATGACTATACGGCGCCGACGCCGGATGGTCGTCCGGCCACACCGCCATTTGCGATGGAGCGGCTCGCCCGCATCATCTGCGCGGATCGCGAGCTGATCGATGACGAGGGCGTGTCGCGGCTGGCCGAGACCGTCGCGGCGGCGCAGGTCGACCAGATCGCGCGGGCGCTGCGGCGCGTCGCGGCGCGACATCCTTCGCTGCGTATCGCGGTGATCGCCGGTCTCGGCGCATTCATCGCCGAGCGTGCCGCCCGCGCGGCGGATCTGCTGCCGTTGCCGCTGGCGTCGGAACTCGGCGATGGCGCTGCTCGCTCGGCGCCGGCGGCGGCCGTCGCGTTACTGCTCGACCAACGGATCGTGCCGATGGTCGTGAAGATCGGCGGCGCTCTGTTGAAGCATCGCCAAGCGTTCGACGCGACACTGGCCTCGGTCGAGCGCGCCGCAGGCGAGCGGCCGCTGCTGATCGTGCCCGGCGGCGGACCATTCGCCGACGCGGTCCGCGACGTCGACGCCCGTCTGACGCTATCGGCTGATGCCGCGCACTGGATGGCGGTCACGGCGATGGATCAATACGCCGAACTGTTGGCGTCGCGCCTGCAGCGCGCGATGGTAATCGACGATGCCGCCAGCCTGCAGCGCGCGTTGGCGATGCGCAGGATTCCGGTGCTGGCGCCATCACGATGGCTGCGCCGCGCCGATCCGCTGCCGCATACGTGGGAGGTCACGAGCGACAGCATCGCCGCCTGGGTGGCCGGTGCGGTCGGTGCGCCGGCACTCGTGCTGATCAAAGCACCGGGCGCGACCGGCTCGTCGATCGTCGATCCCTGGTTCTCGCGAACGCTGCCGCCGGCGATCGCGTCGACGATCGTCACCGCCGACGACACCGGCGCCCTTCAGCGGGCGCTGGGCGGCCCGAGCGCGGCCAGCATCCGCTTCAGTGCAACGGTGCGATAGCTGCGCCGCAGCAGATCGTCGACCAGCGTCCAGTCGAGGCGACCGTCCGCCCAGACGCTCACCCATTGGCCGCGGCCGTACGGCGTTTCGAAGAACTGGTGTCGCGACAGCAGTCGCGCGATCTCATCTCGCGACAGACGGAACGCGATGGACGGCCGGCCGCCGATCATCTCGAACGTCACGAACGTCTTCTTGCCGGCGACGAAGTTCGGATGACCCCACGACGACTTCTCAGTCGTCTCCGGCAACGTGAGACAGCGAGACCGCAGTCTGCTGAGGACGGGGCTGTTCTCCATCGGCAATCCTCGCGCGAAGCTGACGTACCCTTTCGGCGCTGACTCGGCCCATCCGCCCGCCGTCGCACGCCGCGCCGCGCACGCCGGCGATGTGCGCGCCGATGTCCTGGACGAACGGCAGGTCGAGTCCGGTGAGCTTTCCGGCGACGGCCGCCAGCAGACCTGCGTGCCGCGCGCTGCGCACCCACGCGGCCAGGCCGCGTGCCGTCATCAGGTCACGAATGCCCGGCCCGGACTTCACCGCCGTGTCGAGCAGCACGCCGCGGACGCCGCTCCAGGCGGCGACATCAATCAGCGCCGCTGGCGTGATGCTGCCGACGCGCTCGGCGTCGGCATAGCCGACCGCGACGATCGCAGCCCCGACGAATCCCGCGCCGCGGGCGGCCTGTAACAATCGCCCGACCGTGGCAATGTCGCTGATGCCGGCAAACCCGAACTTCACGAACGTCGCACCCGCCTTCGCGTACGCCGCCGCGTCGTGCGCGACCGCCGCTTGGTCGGTCGCGTCGCCGAGCGCCGCGCTCAACGTCGCCCGGCCCGCCGCGGCGCGAATCGCGCGCATCACATCCAACGCGACGGGACCCAGCGGACCCGCGTCCGGCTCTTTGGCGTCGACGATGTCGGCGCCGCCGGCCAGCGCCGCCCGCGCCTCCGCTTCGTCGCGGACGCTCACTAGCAACTGCATTCGGTTTCGATAGTATCCTCCAACAGATGTCCCAGTCGTCCGAGGCCGCGCTGGCCGGCCGAACGATGCTCGTCACCGGCGGCTCGAGCGGGATCGGCCGTGCCATTGCGCTCGCGGCGGCGCGCGCCGGCGCCGACGTAGCGCTCACGTATCGCGGCAACGACGCGGGCGCGCGCGAAGTCGAGCGCGACATCGCCGCCCTCGGCCGCAAGGCCGCGGTCCTGCAGCTCGATCTCGCCGACGACGCCTCGATCGCGGCAATTGGACCGGCGGCGCGGGATGCGCTCGGCGGTCGCGTCGATGCGTGGGTCAACAACGCCGGCGCCGACATCGTCACCGGCGACGCGGCGAGGCTGCCGAAGATGGAGCGCCTCGACATCGTGCTGCGCGTCGACCTGCGAGGGACGATGGCGGCGTCGTGGCACGCCGTGGAGATGATGAAGACGCAGCCCGACGGCGGCGTGATCATCAACATGAGTTGGGACCATGTGCTCACCGGGATGCCGGGCACGACGCAGGAGATCTTCTCCGGCGTCAAGGGGGGCATCCTCTCGTTCAGCAAGTCGCTGGCGCGTTCCGCCGCGCCGCGAGTACGCGTGAACGTGCTCGCCCCCGGGTGGATCGAAACGTCGTTCGGCGAGAACGCCGACAAAGACTGGTACAAAGAAATCGCGGAATCGACGCCGCTGAAGCGATGGGGCCGCCCCGAGGACGTCGCCGGCGCCGCCGTGTTCCTCGCCTCACCCGCTGCCGCCTTCCTGACGGGACAGACCCTGCTCGTCGGCGGCGGCCTCGTCATGTAGAACGGAGTCGCGATGGCAGAGAAGGAAACGCCCCTCAGCGAACAGCAGATCAACGACCGCCTCAAGGAGCTGCCCGGCTGGTTCCTGCAGGACGGCTGGATTCGCCGCAACTTCAAGACCGACGGATGGCCGACAACGTTGATGCTGGTCAACACGATCGGTTACCTGGCGGAAGCGGCGTACCACCATCCCGACCTGTCGGTGACGTGGGGCAAGATCACCGTGAAGCTGTCGACGCACAGTGCCGGCGGCATCACCGACAAGGACTTCCTGCTGGCGCGCCAGATCGAGCAGGTGGCGCTGTGGCGCCCGGCCGCCGACAGTCCGCTCGGCACCGGCACCCCGAACAAGTGGGTGCGCAGCGGAGATCCGCGCTGACGCAGGTCCTGTTCGTCACCGGCAAACTCGCGGAGCCGGCGCTGCGCCGCGTCGTCGCCGACATGGCGCCGCCGTTTGCCTGGGATGTGGCGGTGATGAAGATCACCGTCGCGGCGCTGATGACGACGGACTGGATCGGCCGGTTCCTCCAGGTACCGGCCGGCACCGACCTGGTGCTTATTCCGGGATTGTGCGAAGGCGACGCCGATGCGCTGGCAGCGACGCTCGGCGTGCGCGTCGACAAAGGGCCGAAAGACCTGCGCGAGATCCCTCGCTACTTCGGCCGTGCCGACGCCGCGCGCGAGTACGGCGCGTGGGACGTCGAGATCCTCGCCGAGATCAACAACGCGCCACGGTTGACACGCGCCGCCATCCGTCAGGCCGCCGAGTACTTCCGCACGTCCGGGGCCGACGTGATCGATATCGGCTGCACGCCGGGTCTCGCCTTTCCCGACCTCGGGGCTGCCGTCCGCGAGCTGATCGACGCCGGCATGCGCGTCAGCATCGATACGTTCGACGCGGCGGAGATCCGCGCGGCGGTCGACGCCGGCGCCGAGTACGTGTTGAGCGTCAACGGCTCGAACGTCGACGTCGCCCGCGACTTCTCCGGCTCGGGCACACGCTTCGTCGTCGTGCCGGATCTCGGGACGCCACTCGAGACGCTCGAGCCCACGCTCGACAAGCTGACCCAGTGGCGAGTGCCGTATCTCATCGATCCGATCCTCGAACCGATCGGTCACGGCTTCATGGCCTCCCTCGAGCGGTATGCCGAAGTGCGACGGCGCTATCCCGACGCGGAAATGCTGATGGGGATCGGCAACCTCACCGAGCTCACGGCCGCCGACACGACCGGCGTCAACGCCCTGCTCATCGCCGTCTGTCAGGAGCTCGGCATCCGCGCCGTGCTGACAACGGAGGTGATTCCGTGGGCGCGCGGCGCCGTGCGCGAAATCGACATCGCCCGGCAGCTGATGCACTACGCCGTGACGCAGCGGACGATCCCGAAAGGGATCGACGATCGGCTGGTGACCATCAAGGACCCGGAGGTCCTCGCCTACAGCGAGGACGAACTGCGCGCGCTGCAGGCGCAGCTCACCGATCCGAACTTCCGGATCTTCGCGGACGCCGCCGGCATCACCGTGCTCAACAACGAGAAGTTCGTACGCGGCACGAACATCCAGGAGATCTTCGCGCAGCTCGACGTCGACGAGCCGACGCACGCGTTTTACCTGGGCAAGGAGCTGGCGCGCGCCAGCCTCGCGGTGACGCTCGGCAAGACGTACCGGCAGGAAGGATCGCTGGCGTGGGGATATCTCACGCCACCCGACGACGTGAAGTCGGAGCACGTGCGGCTGACCGCCACGTCGCGCAAGCGCTCGTCATGACGATCGTCGAGGAGCTGGTCCCGGTCCCCGATCCCGCCGCATGCTGTGACCGCTTCGCCGGCGAACCATACCGGCTGTTGCTGGACAGCGCGTCGCGCGATGCGCGGCTCGGACGTCATTCGTTCCTGTGCGCCGATCCGGTGGCGCTGGTCCGCAGCCGGGGTGACGCCAACGCGCTCGATCGCATCCGCACAACGCTCTCCGGGCACCAGCGCAATCCGATTGCCGGCCTGCCACCGTTCCAAGGCGGGGCCGCCGGGTACATCGCCTATGACTGGGGGCTCGCGCTCGAACGGCTGCCGGCGCCGCGCTACGACGACCTTGGCCTCGACGACGTGGTCCTCGGCATCTATGACTGGACGATCGCCTGGGACCATCAGGAGAATCGCGCGTGGCTGCTGTCGACCGGTATTCCCGAGACGGCGCCGGAGTCGCAGGAGCGCCGCGCCCGTGCGCGCGCGGCGTGGGTAAGGGAGCGGCTGGATACGGCGGGGCTGCCTTCGGCGAGACCCGCCCTACAGGCCGATAGTCGGCCGGATTTCGCAGCAGGCAGACCCGGCGTCGACCATGCGCCTTCATTTCCGGTCGATGGCGGCTGGTGGGACCGGCGCCTCGAGATCCGCTCGTCGTTCACGCGGCCGGACTACCTCCGCGCGGTCCAACGTGTCATCGACTACATCTACGCCGGCGACATCTTCCAGGCGAACTTCTCGCAGCGGTTCGAGGCGCCGCTGACCGAATCGCCGTGGCGGCTGTACCAGCGGCTGCGCACGCGCAATGCCGCTCCGTTCGCCGCCTACATGGATCTCCCGGACGCGACGATCCTCAGCGCATCGCCGGAGCGGTTCCTGCGGATCGATCCGGCCGGACGCGTCGAGACCCGTCCGATCAAAGGGACCAGCCCGCGCGGCCTCGGTCCCGAGCACGATGCGGCGCTCGGACACGCGCTCACCGAAAGCGAGAAGGACCGCGCCGAGAACCTGATGATCGTCGACCTGATGCGCAACGACCTGTCCCGCGTCTGCGCGCCAGGCACGGTGCGCGTGCCGGAACTGTTCGCGCTCGAACGCTACGCCACGGTCCACCACCTCGTGTCGACGGTCATCGGACAGCTCGCGCCCGATACCGACGCCCTCGACGTCGTGCGCGCGGCGTTTCCCGGCGGGTCGATTACCGGCGCTCCCAAGCTGCGCGCGATGGAAATCATTGCCGAGCTCGAACCGTCGCGCCGCGGCGTCTATTGCGGCTCGATGGGATACTGGAGTGTGAGCGGCGATCTCGACACCAGCATCGCCATCCGCACGGTGGTGGCGCGGCACGGCCGCGTATACTTCAGTGCAGGCGGCGGCATCGTCGCCGATTCGCGTCCGGAGCAGGAATACCGCGAGACGCTCGACAAGGCGCGCGGCATCATCGACGTTCTCAATTTCTGATTGTCGATTTTGGATCTTTGATTCTTCTCATCGATAACTACGACTCGTTCGTGCACAACCTGGCGCGCTACGTGCGCGAGCTGGGACACGAGACGATGGTGCGCCGCAACGACGAGATCACCGTCGACGAGATCGCCGCGCTGGCGCCGAGTCACATCATCATCTCGCCAGGTCCGTGCTCGCCCGCCGAAGCAGGCGTATCGACCGAAGTCGTGCGCCGGATGGGCGTCACGACGCCGGTGCTCGGCGTATGTCTCGGTCATCAGTGCATCGGCGCCGCCTATGGCGCCGACGTCTTGCGCGCCGGCAGGCCGGTTCACGGCCGGACGTCGACGATCGTCCACGACGGCACGAGCATCTTCACCGGCTTGCCGTCGCCAATCCGCGTCACCCGCTATCACTCGTTGAGCATCGCGCGGCCGTCGCTGCCCGATTCGCTGCGGGTGCTCGCCACCGCCACCGACGATGGAGAGATCATGGCGGTGGCGCATCGCCAGCATCCGGTCATCGGCGTGCAGTTTCATCCGGAATCGGCGGCGAGCGAATACGGCTACGCAATGCTGGATCGGTTCCTGCGCGGGGCGCAGTCGCGGGTGGACGATCTGCCGCCGAGTGCGGACGGCGCTCACGCGCCGGCAACGGCGACGGCATCGCGCGGACCCTGGCGCTCGCCGGAGGATCGCGCCGCCGATCCGTTCGTGCCGCCGCCGGTGGAGCGGGTGCGGTGATCAGTCCCCGTCCCGCCATCTGGATCAACGGTACGCGGCACGAAGTCGAGGGGACGCACGTGTCGGCACGCGATCGCGGGTTGACGCTCGCCGACGGCGTATTCGAGACGATGCGCGCCCACGGCGGGACGGTGTTCCGCCTCGAGCGGCACCTGTCGCGTCTTCATCACGCGCTCGACGTGCTGGCCATCCCGGCACCCGGCGAGATCCGCGACTGGGTGCTGGATGCCGTGCAGAGCTTCGAGGCTGCGCATGCGTCGGTCCGCCTGACGGTCACGCGGGGCGCGGCGCCAGCCGGCGTGGCGCCGCCGCACGATGCATCGCCCACCGTGATCGTCGCCGTCAATCCGATGCCGCAGTTCCCGTCGAGCGTCTACTCGTCGGGTCTGCGCCTGCAGGTCGCGACCGGGCGCCGCAACGAGCGCGCCGAAACCGCCGGTCTCAAGACGATCGGCTTCACCGACGCGATCGTCGCCTTCATCGCCGCGCAGCGCGTGGGCGCCGACGATGCACTGTTCCTCGACACGGAGGGGCATTGCTCCGAAGCAACAGCGAGCAACCTGTTCGTGTGGACCGGCGAGGTGCTGCAGACCCCGCCTTTGTCGTGCGGCGCGCTCCCGGGAATCACGCGGGCGACGGTGCTCGAGCTCGCCGGTGCGGTCGGCGTCGATACCGTCGAACGCGCGTTCTGTCTCGACACGCTGCTCGGCGCGCGCGAAGCGTTTCTCACCAGCTCGCTACGCGGTCTCGCCCCTGTGGTCCGCGTCGACGAAGCCGTCGTCGGCGACGGCGTTCCTGGCACGCTCACCCGGCGTCTGGCCGACGCCTATGCCGCGCTCGTCGCCGATCAGTGCGGCACTGCTCCCGCCGCGTGATCATCGAGAGCATCGTCACCACCATCGACGCCGTTGGCGCGGTGAACTGCGCGCCGATGGGCGTCGACTGGGACGGCCGCGACGAGTCGGCGATCGTGCTGAAGCCGTTCCTCGATACGGCCACCTACCGCAACGTGGTCGCGACGCGCGCGGCCGTCGTCAACATCGTCGACGACGTCAGGGTGTTCGCGAGGGCGGCGATCTCGAATCCCGAGTACCCGACGGTCCCGGCAGCGGTCGTCCCCGGCGTGGTGCTGGCGGACTGCTGTGCGTGGCGCGAGCTGGAAGTCGTGGCGATTGACAGCACGCCGCCGCGCTCGCGGATCGACACGGCCACGAGGCACCGCGGCACCAACCGCGAGTTCATCGGCTTCAATCGCGCGCGCCACGCCGTGCTCGAGACCGCCATCTACGCCACGCGGCTGCACCTGCTGCCGCCCGAGTTCATCGACAATGAGGTGGAGCGGCTCCAGGTGATCGTCGACAAGACCGCCGGTCCCCGCGAGCGCGAGGCGATGGCGCTGCTCACCGACTTCATTCGTTCGCGGCGGTGATGCTGACCGACGACCTGGTGTTCGTGGAAGCGGCCGCGCGCCTGCACTTCGGCGTGCTCGACCTGCGCGGCTCGCTCGGCCGCTGGTTCGGCGGCATCGGCGCCGCAGCCCCGGGGCCGACGCTCGTCGTCAGCGCCCGTGCGGCCGACGACGTGCGCGCGACCGGTGCCGACGCGGCACGCGCCGCGGAGTTCGCGGCGCGCTGCATCGCTCATTATCGACTGCGTCACGGCGTGCACGTGGAGGTGCACCGTGCGCTGCCGCCGCACGCGGGGCTCGGCTCCGGGACGCAACTCGCGCTGGCGGTCGCCAGGGCGATCGCCGAGATTTACGACCTCGATGCGGACGCGGCGACGCTGGCGCGGGTCGTCGGCCGGGCGCAGCGGTCGGCGATCGGCACCTGGACGTTCGCCGGCGGCGGACTGGTCATCGAGGGCGGCCGCCGCCGCGATCGTGACGAACCGGGTCCACTGGTCGCTCGCATCCCGTTTCCCGCGTCGTGGCGGTGCATCGTGGCGCTGCCAGATGCGCCGTCCGGCATCAGCGGCGAGCGCGAGATCGAAGCGTTCGCGCAGTTGCCGGCGCCGCCCGACGAGGAGGCCGCACGGGTCGCGCATCTGTTGCTGATGTCGCTGCTGCCCGCGGTCGTCGACGACGACATCGAAGCGTTCGGCGCGGCGTTGTCCGACATCCAGGAAATCACCGGCCGGTGGTGGGCACCGGTGCAGGGCGGCACGTTTGCGCCAGGCCCGACCGGCACCGTGGTCGAGCAGATGCGCGAATGGGGCGCGTTCGGCGTCGGCCAGAGTTCCTGGGGGCCGGCGGTCTACGGCATTGTCGCGGACGAGGACGCCGCGCTGCGGCTGGCCGGCCGCGTGCGCGCCGCGCTCGGCGAACGCGGCCGTGTATATGAAGGGCCGTTTCGCGCGACTGGAGCCCGCGTTTGGCGATCGTCATCCGCGCCGGGCCAAACCGGGACATAATGAGCGCCCTCGTGCCTCGCACAACGAAAACGTCATCCGTCTCCGCCGCCGGGAACAGCGCCCCCGAGCGTCCGCTCGGCGCCACGCTGGAATTCCTCCGGCTGCTGTGGGCGATCAATCACGGTCTCAACAAGACCTCGCGCAAGATGCAGACGCAGTTCGGCGTCACCGGCCAGCAGCGTCTCGTCATCCGGCTCGTCGGCGCGTACCCCGGCATGTCCGCCGGCGATCTTGCCCGCATCCTGCACATTCATCCGAGCACGCTCACCGGAATCCTGCAGCGGCTCGCCGAGCGGGGACTGCTGCGGCGCGTCGCGCATCCCGACGACGCGCGGCGGGTGCAACTGGATCTGACGTCACGAGGGAAACGGCTTACCGCCCCCGGGGTCGGCGCCGTGGAAGCCGCGGTGAAGCGCGTCCTCTCGCGGTTCGACCCGATCGACGTGCAGTCCACCCGCGACCTGCTCACCGCGCTCGCCGACGGTCTCGAAGCGCAGCGCGAGTCCACGAAGTAGCAAACTCTTTCCACTGCGCGACGCGCCTGCCGGCGCGAAAATGTTGGCACCCGCCTCGCAATCCTGACCTCCGCCCCCTTGGCTCGACCGTATGTGTCGAGAAGGAGAACGGTTGGGATGACCACACGCATGCCTCGAACGGCTCGGTTACTGGCAGGAGTAGCCGCGCTGTTAATCACGCTGCCGGTCGTCGCGTCGGCCGCCGAGCGGTTGTGCGATCCGGCCTTCGAGGACTGTCGCAAACCTCTGCTGGCGCTCATCAACAACGAAACGAAGGCAATCGACGTCGCCTTCTGGTTCATGACCGACACGAAGTACAGCGACGCGATCATCGCCCGCTGGAAGGCCGGCGTGCCGGTCCGCGTCCTCATCGACACCGAAGCCAACGTCGAACATCCGGAGAACGCCTCGATCCTCAGCCAGCTGAAAAGCGCCGGCATTCCGATGCGGGAAAAGACCACGGGCGGCATCCTGCACTGGAAGACGATGCTGTTCCTCGGTCAGAACACGGTGGAATTCAGCGGCGCCAACTACAGTCCGGTGGCGTTCGCGTTCGGCACGCCGTACGCGGATTACGAGGACGAAATCATCTTCTTCTCGGACACGCCGTCGATCGTCAACAGCTTCAAGACCAGTTACGACGACAAGTGGGTGTCGACGAGCGGCTACGCCAATTACGCCAATATCAAGACGACGCTGGTCCGGAAGTATCCGACCTATCCGAAAGATCCTGAACTCAACTTCCCGCCCGCGGAGAACTACCGCACCCGCGCGCTGAACGCTTACAAATACGAGACGGTCGGCATCGACGTCAGCATGTTCCGTATCACCGATCGCACGCACGCCGACGCGATGATCGCCGCGGTGAAGCGGGGCGTGCCGGTGCGCTTGATCACCGAACAGGAGGAGTACCGCAATCCGGATCGGCTCTGGGATTCCTACAACGTCGACCGCATGTATGCGGCGGGCGTCCAGGTGAAGATCCGCGGGCACGAAGGTCTCAGCCACGAGAAGCTCGTGCTGCTCGACAGCCAGGCGATGGCGATCTTCGGCTCGTCGAACTGGACCAGCCCGTCGGCGGCGTCGCAGGCGGAGCACAACCTGTTCACCACCGACACGACGCGCGTTGCGTGGCTGCGCGATCACTGGGATCGCAAGTGGTTCAACAGCGGCCCGTCGCCGGAGACGACGACGTTCAAGCCGCTCCCGCCGGACACGCCGACGTTGAAGTCGCCGGCCGAAGGGGCCACCGGTGTGTCGACCGGTCCGACGCTGAAGTGGTACGCCGGAAAGTGGGCGCACAAGTACGACGTCTACATCGGCACCAGCACGACGAGCATGACGCGCGTGCTGACCGACACCGAGCTCGGCCCGAGTGAGACGAGCACCGACTACCAGAGTTTTGCCGTCAGCGGCCTGAAGGCGGGGACGAAGTACTACTGGAAAGTCATCGCTCGCACGATGGCGAACCTGGCCAAGACCAGCGCCACCGGCAGCTTCACGACCGGCTCGTCGTCGACGACGGGACCGCTGCCAACCGGCTGGTTGAACCGCGACATCGGCTCGGTGAGCGCCGCCGGCAGCGCCGGCTACAGCAGCGGTGTCTTTACCGTGAAAGGATCCGGTGCCGATATCTGGGGCAGCGCCGACGAATTCCAGTTCGTCTACAAGACGCTCACCGGAGACGGATCGATCGTCGCGCGCGTGACGAGCGTGCAGAACGTCAACGCCTGGACGAAAGCTGGCGTCATGATGCGCGAAACGCTCAGCGCCGGCGCGAGGAACGCGTTGATGCTGGTCAGCCCCGGCAAGGGGCTCGCGTTCCAGCGGCGGACCGCAACCGGCGGCGCCACGACGAGCACGATCGTGGCGGGCGCCGCGCCATCGTGGGTGAAGGTGACACGCACCGGCGGCACCTTCAGCGCGTATGTGTCGAGCGACGGCGCGACGTGGAAGCTCGTCGGCAGCCAGTCGATGACGATGCCGTCGACGATCTATGTCGGCCTGGCAGTCGGCAGTCACGCCGACGGGACGGTCGCGACGGCGAAGTTCGACAACGTGAAATAGGGATCCACTTCAAGGCTCAAGGCTCAAGGCTCAAGGCACAAGGCTCAAGGCTCAAGGCTCAAGGCTCGAGATTGGGCCTTGGGCCTGTCCCTCGCCACGAGACGACGAAGCCGAGGTGGTGCGATTGCATCGCCTGGATACGCGACGAGTAATCTGTTCACGGTGAATCCCGCACGGTCGCCCGCCGTCAGCGGCTCGTTGACGACCGAGCGAGAGAACTGGTTTACCGTACGGACGTGTAGCCGGCGATCGCGTCGCGGACCACGAACCTCGCGATCAGACGCCGATCCCGCGGCCGCCGTCATTATTCCTCGTCGAGTCCCCACCGCTTGCGCGCGGCGCGCCGCGCGATCTCACGACGCCGCTCCGGACTGAGCACCTTGGCGCGCGCCGGTCCGCCCTTGAGGCCACCGAGGCGTCCGAGCGCCGACGCGTGCGGATTGGCGGCGACGGGCACGGTGCGGCGGGCGAGCGTGCTGACCCGCTCGGTCGGCGCGTGGCAGCTCGGGCAGGGGACGCCAATCGTGTCGGTGTCGGCGGGCTCGTCGAACTGGGCCTCGGCGTCGCAGACGAGGCAGCGGCGCCGAACGGTGAGCAGCGTGCGTGTCCTGCTTGACCGCATAGGCAAATGGTGACACACCGCCGGTCGGCGGCTCCACTCGACGCCGGCCGCGGCGCCGGCGCGGAGCGCGGCCCGGCAGCAGAAATCGCCGGATTTGCCGGATTATTCTTATCCGCTCACGCATTGCTTGACCGAACACGCATATTGGCAGCGGCCTTGGAGTGTCTGGGGGTGACGCCATGGATCCCCGCATCACCTGGGCCATCGAGTACATGCGCGCGAACCTCGCGGCGCCGCTGGCGATCCCCGACCTGGCGGCGCGCGTCAATCTGTCGCCGTCGCGGTTCGCGCACCTGTTCCGGCGCGAGGTCGGCACCGCACCGGGCACGTTCCTGCGCGCCATCCGCATGGCCCGCGCGCGCGTCCTGCTCGAGCGCACCTTCCTCAGCGTCAAGGAGGTGATGACGCTCGTCGGCTGCAACGACCCGAGCCACTTCTCGCGCGACTTCCGCCGCGTCCACGGTCAGGCGCCGCGCGCGTGGCGGCACGCCTACGGCGAGCCGCGCGGAGCGGGCGGCGACACCACAGCCGAGCGACGTCGCCGCAGCACCACCGCCGACGCAGCAGGATCCGCCGACATTCGGCAGAAGACGCCCACACTCCACAAGCGGCCGCGAGAGCCCGGCCTCCTATCGTGGGAACGGCGGCGGAGTGGACCGCCGCCGGACACAGACAAGAGAGGATGCTGACCATGAAACGAACCGCACTGATGCTGGCGCTCGCCGTCACACTCCTGTTCACGACCGGCTTCGCCATCACCACCCCCGTCCAGGCGGCGGCGCCGGCGGCGGCGGGAATTTCGATTCCGGTCGTCGGCACCGGAACCGGGACGCTGACGGGAACATTGAATCTTCAGCGATTCGCCGCCACCAACGGCCAGCTTCTCGCCATCGGCACGATCGTCGGTACAGTCACCAACACGGCCACCGGCGTGGTCACCAGCATCGTGCAGAACGTCGCGTTACCGGTCACCATCGGACAGACCGCCTGCGACATCCTGCACCTCGATCTCGGGCCGCTGCACCTGGACGTGCTCGGCTTGCAGATCGACCTGAATCAGGTGGTGCTGGATATCACCGCGCAGCCGGGCCCGGGCAACTTGCTGGGCAACCTGCTGTGTTCGGTCGCGCACCTGCTCGACAATCCCTCGGCACTCGCCAACCTGCTCAATCGGATTCTCGCGGCGCTATAGCTCGACATGGGGCGAGCCTGCGCACGGCTCGCTCCGTCCCACCGCGTTACACGATCTCGACGAGCGCCGCGATCCCTTGGCCTCCGCCGATGCACGCCGCGGCGATGCCGCGCCGGCCGCCGCGCCGCCGCAGTTCGTGTGTGAGCGTGAGCATCAGCCGCGTGCCGCTCATGCCGAGCGGATGTCCGAGCGCGATCGCGCCGCCGTTCACGTTGACGCGCTCGCGATCGAGGCCGAGCGCCTTCTCCACCGCGAGGTACTGACCGGCGAAGGCTTCGTTGATTTCGAACAGATCGATGTCACCGAGCGCCAGCCCGCCGCGCCGCAGCAGCTTGGCGATCGCTGGCACCGGACCCATCCCCATGACCGTCGGGTCGACGCCCACGGTCGCCCATCCGGCGAGCCGCGCCAGCGGATTCAGGCCGCGATCGTGCACGGCGTCGGCCGATGCGAGAATCAGCGCCGCGCCGCCGTCGACGATGCCGCTGGCGTTGCCGGCGGTGACGGTCCCGTCTTTCGAGAACGCTGCCGGCAGCTTCGCGAGGTCGGCGACCGTGGTGCCCGGGCGCAGGTGATCGTCGCGTTCGACAACCGTGACGCCCTTCCTCGTCTTGATCTCCACCGGCACGACTTCGTCGGTCATGCGGCCCGCGTCCCAGGCATCGGCCGCGCACTGCTGGCTGCGCGCAGCGTAGGCGTCCTGCTCCTCGCGGGAGATGGCGTACTCGGCGGCACACTTCTCCGCCGTCTGCGCCATGAACAGACCGCACATGGTGTCGAGCAGGCTTTCGTACAGCGAGTCTTCGAGCTTGCCTTGTCCGAGCCGCAACCCGTTGCGCAGCCCGCGAATCACATGCGGCGCCTGGCTCATGCTCTCGGTCCCGCCGGTGAGCACGATTGCCGCCTCGCCAAGCTGAATGTGCTGAGCACCCGAGATCGCCGCCTGAATGCCGGACCCGCACAGGCGGTTGACGGTGAGCGCCGGCACCTCGATCGGCACGCCCGCCTTGAGCGCGACGTGCCGCGCACCGTAGTGCGCATCGGCGCTCGTCTGCAGCACGTTGCCGAACACCACATCGTCGATCCACTCGGGACGGACGCCGGTCTTCGCGAATGCGCCGCGCGCCGCGATTGCGCCGAGCTCCAGCGCCGAAACGTCCTTCAGCGCCCCGACGTACTCGGTCATCGGCGTGCGCGCGCCGCCGAGGATGAAGACATCATCTGTGATCATTGAATTTCGATCTTTGAGGGTTCAATTTGCCATTTGGCATTGAGTGTGGCATTGGGCATTGCTCGACCATCAGCGTAGCCGGCGCAGGATGGCTGCGCCGGCTTCGACGGTCGAGTACGTCCCTCCGACGTCGCGGGTGACTTCGCCGGCGTGGACCGCCCCCTCGACGGCCCGCTCGATGCGCACGGCGTCGTCGTGGCGGCCGAGCGTCTCGAGCATCAGCGCCGCCGAGAGGATCGCGCCGATCGGATTGGCGACGCTCTTCCCCGCCAGCGGCGGTGCCGATCCGTGCACCGGCTCGAACATCGACGTGCGGCCCGGATGGATATTCCCCGATGCGGCCATGCCGAGTCCGCCCTGCAGCGCGCCGCCGATGTCCGTGATGATGTCGCCGAACAGGTTGTTGGTGACGATCACCTCGAATTGACCCGGGTTCTGGACGAGGAACATCGCGAGCGCGTCTATATACAGATGTGACGCCTCGATGTCCGGATACTCGGCGCGCACTTCCGTGAACACGCGCTGCCACAGCGCATGCCCCTGCGCCATGGCGTTGCTCTTGTCGGCCATGCAGACACGGCGCAGGCCGTGGCCGCGCGCGTGGTCGAAGGCGTGCCGCACGATGCGGTGCACACCTTTATAGGTGTTGATCTCTTCCTGGACGGCGATCTCGTCCGGGGTACCGGGCTTGAAGCGACCGCCTACACCCACGTAGACGCCTTCCGTGTTTTCGCGGAACACGACGAAGTTCACGTCGGTGCGCGTCCGCTGCTTCAGTGGGCACAGGCGGTCGTCCAGTAATCGGACGGGACGCTGGTTCACATAAAGGTCGAGCTCGAATCGCGTGCCGAGCAGGATGTCGCGCGCGTGACGATTGTCGGGCACCCGCGGATCTCCGAGGGCGCCGATCAGGATCGCATCGAACGCGCGCAGCCGGGCGTAGCCGTCGGGCGGCAGGGTCTCGCCGGTGGCGAGATAGTGCTCGGCGCTCCACGGCAGCGTCTCGGCCTCCACGCCGCCGACCGCGTCGAGGATCTTCATCGCCTCGGCGATTACCTCCCGCCCGATTCCGTCGCCCGGAATCACGGCGATGCGATGCATGGCCTGCATCTTAGCGCTGGTGTCGCTCAAGTCTGCTTATCGATCGGCCGATATACGGGGTGAGGCCCACCACAATGTATTTGCGCTGTCTTCGTGTACTCGGTGTGTCTGCCACCTCCGCACTCGTCGCGGCCGCGCCCGCGCTGAGTCAGGGTGTGCAGACCGGTACCGTTTCCGGAACCGTCCGCTCGTCGGACAACCTGACGCTGCCCGGCGTTACGGTAACTGTGACGTCGCCGGCGCTCCAGGGTGAGCGCGAAGCGGTGTCGGATACCAACGGCGTCTATTACGTCGGGGTTCTGCCGCCCGGCAGCTATCGCGTCACCTTCGCGATCCCCGGCTTCGAGCCGGTGGTGCGCGAGAACGTCGCGGTCAGCGTCGGCGCAATCGTCGACGTCGGCGCCACGCTGTCGCTCGCCAAGGTCACCGAGTCGGTGACGGTCACGGCGAAGGCGCCGTCGCCGCTGGCGCGGCCCGGCGCATCGCGCGCGTTCACGAAGACTGAAGTCGACCAGCTGCCCGTTGGCCGCCGCCCGGTGGATATCGCCGAGCTCGCGCCGTCGGTCACGACGAGCGCCTTCAACGCCAACACCGTGTCGGTCGCCGGCGGCTTCGGCTACGACAACGTGTTCATGGTCAACGGCGTCGACGTCAACGACAACATCAACGGCGCGCCGAACGCCCTCTATATCGAAGACGCCGTCCAGGAGACGAGCGTGCTGGCGCACGGCCTTTCGGCCGAGTTCGGCCGCTTCTCCGGCGGCGTCGTCAACGTCATCACCAAGAGCGGCGGCAACACGTTCAGCGGCAGCTACCGCGAGAACCTGTCGAACCCGTCGTGGATCGAGGAGACGCCGCTCGAGAAGGCGGCCGGCATCTCGCACGCGAGCGTGCTCGGCAGCGCGCACGAGGGCACCTTCGGCGGTCCGATCGTTCGCGATCGCCTGTGGTTCTTCGGCGCCGGCCGCTACGAGAAGTCGGAGACCCCCAGCACGTTCGCGCAGAACGGCGGCGCCTACACGCGCACCGATGCCAATCGCCGCGGCGAGGGCAAGGTCACCGCGACGGTGGCACCCGGGCACACCGTGCAGGCGGGCTACATCAACAACTGGACCGAGAACGCGAACATGTCGGGCGTGCCGGTGACGGCGATCCTCGACCCGAACATGCTGATCACGCGACAGGTGCCGAACCGCCTGTTCAGCGCGAACTACAACGGCGCGCTGTCGCCGACGCTGCTGGCGACGGTGCAGTTCTCGGATCGTCTCTACACGTTCCGCAACAACGGCGGCACCAGCACCGACATCCACAACTCGCCGTTCACGACGTTCGGGGCGACGGCGGCCGTTCCGGCAGGGCTGTTCTACAACGCGCCGTACTTCGACGCCAACGATCCCGAACAGCGCAACAACCAGCAGGTGGCCGGCAGCCTGACCTACCTGGCGGCGTCGCCGCGATTCGGCAGCCATCAGGTCAAGGGCGGCGGCGAGTACTTCGTCAGCACCGGCGTCGGCGGCAACTCGCAGACGTCGACCGGCTACATCTTCCAGACCGACTACCTGACGAGCAACGGCGCGGTCGTGCGCGATGCCAACGGCTCGCCGATTCCGGTGTTCGCGCCCGGCGCGACGTCGCTGTGGACGTTCGACGCGACGCGCGGCGCCGAGATCAACATCAAGACGGCGTCGGCCTACGCGCAGGATCGCTGGATCGTGACGCCGCGGCTGACGCTCGACCTCGGCACGCGCCTCGAGACGGTCCGCAGCAACGGCACCGGCGTCGTGCGCGGCGCCGACGCGACGTCGCTCGTGCCGCGCCTCGGCGCGACGTTCGACCTGTCGGGCAACGGCACCACCGTGCTCTACAGCACGTATGGCCACTACTCGGGCAAGTTCACGCAGCTCCAGTTCGCCGCCAACACCGCGGTGGGTCACCCGAGCGAGGTCGACTACGACTACGCCGGTCCGGCGGGTCAGGGCAAGGACTTCGCGCCGGCGTTCGACCTGGCGAACTACACGACGCCGAACTTCGCGTCGTTCCCGACCGCGAACGTGCAGCTCGCCGATGACCTGCACTCGCCGATGACGAAGGAGTTCACGCTCGGCATCGAGCGCGAGCTCGGTCGTCGCGGCACGGCGAAGGCGACCTACGCGTGGCGCCGCTCGTCGCAGTTCATCGAGGACTTCGTCAGCCTCGCCAACGGAACGGTGGACGTGCCGCTGGTCGGCACCCTCACCAACCGCGTGTTCGACAACACCGACGCGCTCTATCGCGAGTACCAGGCCATCGTCGTCCAGAGCAACTACCGCCCGTTCCCGCGGGTGACGGTGAACACGGACTACACGCTGCAGCTGCGCAATCGCGGGACGTTCGTCGGCGAAACGTCTGGCGTGCCGGGCGCCTCGTCCATCTACGGCAACTTCCCCGAGGTCCTCGGCCCGGCGCTCGATCGCCTGCTGCCGGACGGCAATCTCGACAACTACCAGCAGCACAAGCTGCGCGTGGCGACGCTCTACAACCAGCCGATCGGCCGGTTCGGTTCGGTCGACGTCGCGCCGCTGTGGCGCGTGAACTCGGCGGCGGTCTACAGCCTGTCGGCCGCGATTCGCGTGCCCGCCGTGCAGCTGGCGAACAACCCGGGTTACCCGCGCACCGACCTCAGCTCGTCGACGCGCGAGACAGTGTTCTTCGGTGACCGCGGCGCCTACGACTTCAAGGGCTACGGCGTGATGGACCTGGCGACCTCCTACAACCTCGCGGTGTGGAAGTCGGCGCGTCCGTTCGTGAAGCTCGAGGTCTACAACCTGTTCAACAACCAGAAGCAGATCGCGTGGGACAAGACGGTCGCCGTCGACGCGTCGAGCCCGCTCGACGCCAACGGCATCCCGACCGGCTACGTCCAGGGTCCGAAGTTCGGCCAGGCGACGAGCGGCAGCATGTTCCCGCAGCCGTTCCTCGGCCAGAACGGCGGCCGCGCGTTCCGCGTCGCATTCGGCGCGCGCTTCTAAACGCAGGCCGACCCGAACGGTCGGTCTCTACGCTCCGTCCTCCTTCGGCGATTGGGGCGGCCCTTCGGGGCCGCCCATTTTTTTTGCGCTACGATCGGTCCCTTATGAAGCAGACGGGGATCGCTGCTCTTCTGGCGTTCGCCATCGGCGCCGCGCTCGCGGCGCAGGCCGCCAACGGCGCCGCCGGCGACTGGCCGATGTACGGCCACGACCTGCGCGGCAACAAGTTCTCCCCGCTCAAAGACATCACTCCCGACAACGTCGCGCGCCTCACATCCGCCTGGACCGTGCGTCTGAGCGCGCCCGCCGGACGACGGGGCGGCGGTCCGCCACCGTCGGTACCCGGCGCCGAAGAAGGCGGCCAGGGCCGCGGCCGCGTCGGTACGCCTCCGGCCGCGCCGCGCGCGGGTGCGCCGGGAGCGGTGATCGATCCGTCCGGCGTCGCGCCGGGGGGCACCAATCCGGAAGCGACACCGATCGCCATCAATGGCGTTCTCTACCTGCCCGCCGCCGGCAACCGCGTGCTCGCCATCGACGGCGAGAGCGGCAACGAGCTCTGGCGCTACACCCTGCCGCAGGGCAGTGCGACAACGGCGCGCGGCGTCGCCTATTGGAACGGACCCCAGGGCCCGCGCATCGTCTTCACCGCCGGGCCGCACCTGGTCATGCTGGACGCGATGAACGGTCAGCCGGTCGCGAGCTTCGGTCGCAACGGCGCGATCGAGATCGCTGTGCCATGGAACGGCGTGCCGGTCATCTACAAGAACCTGGCGATCCTTGGCGCCACCACCGGTGAACTGCCGCAAGGGCTGCCCGGCGACACGCGCGCCTTCGACCTCCGCACCGGGAAGAAGGCGTGGGAGTTCCACACCGTGCCGCTCCCGGGTGAGGCGGGACACGACACCTGGCTCGATGGCTGGCGCAATCGTTCGGGTACAAACGTGTGGACCTGGACGATGACCCTCGACGAGGAGCGGGGGATTCTCTACATGCCGATCGCCGGGCCGTCGGCGAACTACTGGGGCGGCGACCGGCCGGGGAACAACCTGTACGCGAACTCGATCGTCGCCGTCGACGCCGACAGCGGGAAATACCGGTGGCACTTCCAGACCGTGCATCACGACCTGTGGGATTCCGACATGTCGAACCCACCGACGCTCGTCGATCTGACGCAGAACGGCCGCAAGATTCCAGCGCTCGCCTTCGTCGGCAAGACCGGTTACGTGTTCATCCTCGATCGCGTGACCGGCAAGCCGATTTTCGGCGTCGAGGAGCGTCCGGTGCCGAAGGGCGATGTGCCCGGGGAGTGGTACGCAGCGACGCAGCCGTTCCCGGTCAAGCCCGCGACGCCGCTGTCGCGCACCGCGTTCAACAAAGAGCGGGACATGGTGCGGGCGGAGGACACATCCGCGGAGCATGTCGCGGCGTGTGAGGACCTGTGGAACCGGAGCGGCGGGTTCTCCAACGCCGGACCGTTCACGCCGTTCGGCTTCCACGAAGATGGCGCGGCGCCCAGAAGCACGATCCAGTTGCCCGGCGGGACCGGCGGTGTGAACTGGGGCGGCGCCGCCGCCGATCCGGCGAGCGGTCTGGTGTTCGTCAACGCCCACGACGGGACCCTGGTCGGCTGGATCGAGGCCAGGAAGGCGGGCGGCAACTACGGCCGAGGCACCGAAGGATCGACGCAGCCGTTCGACCGCGCCAGCATCAGCGGACCCGGTCCGTATGCCGGGTTCACCGCGCCGTACCGGACGGCGGACGGGCGCACGGTGCAACTGCCCTGCACGCGCCCACCCTGGGCGCAGTTGGTCGCGATTAACGCGAGCACCGGAGAAATCGCGTGGCAGACGCCACTTGGTCTGACCGAAGCCCTGCCGAAGGACAAACAGCTGACCGGCGCCACCGGCAGCGCCGGTCCGATGGTCACCGCCGGCGGACTGGTGTTCATCGGGGCGACCACCGACAGCCGTTTCAGAGCATTCGACGCCAAAACCGGCCGGGAGCTCTGGGCGACGCGCATCGACGCCGTGGTCAATGCCAACCCGATTAGCTATCGCGGCCGCAACGGGAAGCAGTACGTGGCCACGGTCGCTACGGACCGGCTCGTCGCCTTCACCCTCCCGTAAATCTGCCAGGTTTCAATTCCGACGAGCTGTGGTACAACGTTATCCAAGTATTACCTGGCTCGTCAGATCCATGGATTTGGTTCAAAACGTCGCTGTTGATGGATCCGAATCTCGCGAACGGGTGACCCTTTCCCATTAAGTGCCTGCGCTGGAAGCACTTAGCTCCAAGCCGCAGGCTGGTACGTGTTTTCCGTATTGGGATCCCAGTACTACGCACAGCACAACACCGTTTCTCAAGGAGAGACATCTGATGTACGCACGCATTAGTGCCTTGCTCGTGGCGTTTGCGGTGGCCTTGACCGGCCTCGCCAGCGCGCAGGAGCGATTCGGCACGCTCCAGGGCCGTGTGACGGACCAGCAAGGCCAGGCCGTTCCCGGCGTCACCGTGTCGGTGACGGATATTCAGTCTGGCGCGGTCCGCACGTTCGTGACCGACGCGAACGGGACGTATAACGCGCCCGACCTCAACCCCGGTAGATACAACGTGGCCTTCGAGCTCACCGGCTTCACGAAGGTCGAACGCAATGACGTCAGCGTCGTCCTCGGCCGCACCTTCCAGCTCGACGCGCAGCTGCGCGTCGGCGCGGTCACCGAGACGGTGCAGGTGACCGGCGAGGCGGCTCCGCTCGTCGACAACCGCAGCACGCTCATTGCCCACAACGTCAGCGCCGAGGAATTCGACCGTCTGCCGAAGGGGCGCTCGTACCAGTCGATCGCGCTGACGGCGCCGTCGGTGGTGCTGTCGCTGCCCGGCGACGCGAACTCGGGGATGCAGATCAACGGCGCCAGCGCGTCGGAGAACGCGTTCACCGTCGACGGGATCATCACCAACTCGCTCGTCAACGGCCAGTCGCGCCAGAACACCGTGTTCGAGTACCTGCAGGAAGTGCAGGTCAAGACCAGCGGCATCTCGGCCGAATACGGCGGCGCGCTCGGCGGCGTGGTCAGCGCCGTGACCAAGAGCGGCGGCAACGTGTTCCATGGTGAAGGGCACTACTACTTCGAGGGCAGTCCGCTGTCGGCCGACCCGGTGAAGCGCCTGGTGCTCGACCCGAATACGGAAGCCACCGCCCGGTACATCCAGGATGAGAAGTCGCCGACGCACATCAACGAGTTCGGCGGCTCGATCGGTGGTCCGCTGGTCAAGGACAAGCTGTTCTTCTACGGGTCCTACTCGCCGCGCAACAACCGCCAGACCAACACCTACCACTTCACCGACGCCACCAGCGACATCGAGCGCAACATCTGGACGCAGCAGGCGTTCGGCAAGGTGTCGGCGGCGTCGAAGCGCGTGAACGCCACCTACTCGGTGCTGTGGACGCCGACCAAGGCCGAAGGCACGCTGTCGGCGTACAACGGCGACGCGCCGAACAGCTACGTCGGCAACCAGGCGTCGCTGCAGCCGAACATCGGCCGCGGCTACGAGATCCAGCAGCTGAACCAGAGCGGCACCGTCGACCTGAACCTGACGAACAGCGCTTTCCTCAGCTTCCGCGGCGGCATGTTCCACGACCGCTTCAGCGACACCGGCATTCCGAACACGACGTCGTACACCTACCAGACGCCGACGAGCGCCTCGCTGACGCCCGTCCCCGCGAACCTGGTCGGCGGCAGCGGCACCTCGAACACGCCGCGCGCGCAGATTACCGGGTTCGATACGACGAACCGTGAGAACTTCAACGCCGACTACAACCACGTCGTCCAGGCCGCCGGTTTCCACACGTTCAAGGCGGGGTACGGCTTCCAGCACGTGGTGAACGACATCAACTCGTTCTACCCCGGCGGCTATGTGTTCCTCTTCTGGGGTCAGTCGTTCCAGTTCGGCGGCGTCAATCGCGGCACCGGCACCTACGGTTACTACGAGGTGAACGATCGCAAGATCGCCAACCAGGCGGGCAGCAACATCCACTCGCTCTACGCGCAGGATCAGTGGACGGTGGGCAACAAGCTGACGCTGAACCTCGGCATCCGCACGGAGAACGAGAAGATCCCGACCTTCCGTCCGGATTACCAGAAGTACGCGTTCCAGTTCGGCTTCGGCGACAAGCTCGCCCCGCGCCTCGGTGCGGCGTACGACATCTTCGGCGACGGCCGCATGAAGGCGTTCGGCAGCTGGGGCCGCTACTACGACTGGACCAAGTACGACCTGCCGCGCGGCTCGTTCGGCGCAGAGACGTGGTGCGTCTACTATCGCGGTCTCAACACGCTCGACCTGAGCAGCCTCAGCCTGTCGAACATGCCGGGTCCGGATCTCTGGACCACGCCGGGCAGCTGCCGCGACCGTCGCGTGCCGTCGTTCGGCGACAGCATCGATCCGAACATCAAACCGATGTCGCAGGACAGCACGAGCGGTGGCGTCGAGTACCAGCTCAATCGCAACAGCGTGCTGACGGTGCACTACATCCACAACAACCTGCGGCAGGCGATCGAGGACATCGGCTTCCTGACGCCGCAGGGTGATGAGGGTTACGTGATCGGCAACCCGGGCCAGGGACTCGGCGCGTTCCAGTTCCCGACCGGCGCCACGCCCGACGGACAGCCGATTCCGCGGCCGAAGCGCATCTATGACGCGCTCGAGCTCGGCATCAACCGCCGGTTCGCGAACAACTACTTCTTCAGCGCGAACTACACGTTCAGCAAGCTGCGCGGCAATTACGCCGGTCTCGCCAGCTCCGACGAGATCACGCTGCCGACGACGGGCGTGACGTCGGCGACGGCGCAGCAGCAGGCGGGCAGCATCCAGCGCCCGGGCGGCAACGTCAACCGGTCGTTCGACCTCGACGAGCTGTTGTGGGATGCCCACGGCAACCTGCTGGACGGTCCGCTGGCCACCGATCGCCCGCACGTCGTCAAGCTGTATGGCGCCTACTCGCTCCCGTTCGGCACGCAGGTCGGCCTGAACTTCTTCGGCTCGAGCGGCACGCCGGTGACGACCTACGTCGAATCGACCAACACGTCAGGCGGCGAAGGCTCGATGGTGGAAGGCCGCGGCAACTTCTACGATCTGGCGAACGGGACGGTGATCCACGGCTATCGGACGCCGGTGCTCACGCGGACCGACCTGCTGATCAACCACGAGCTGTCGCTGTCCGGCCAGAAGCGTCTGCGGTTCGAGTTGAACGTCATCAACCTGTTCAACCAGAAGACGACGACCTACATCTTCAACGCCATCAACCGCGGTGCTGGCGTTGCGCGCAACTCGTCGGCGGCCGACCTCTCGGGCGTCAACCTGGCGCAGGGCTACGACTACCTCGCCCTGATCAAGGCGTCGCCGGAGGGCAACTTCGCGTTCGATCCGCGTTACAACATGCCCGCGCTCTTCCAGCAGGGCACGAACGCGTTCTTCGACGTCAAGTTCCTGTTCTAATCACCGACCAGGACCGGGCAAGACGAAAGGGCGGGCCTTCGGGCCCGCCCTTTTCTTTTGTCAGTCGCGCGCGGCTCCGCTACAGCTCCTGCGTATCGATCTGGGCGCGCTGCAATCGACCACTGAAGTCCACATAGATCGATTTCCACTCCGAGAACACGTCGAGCGCCGCCGTCCCCGCTTCGCGATGGCCGTTGCCCGTCGCCTTCGTGCCGCCGAACGGCAGGTGCACCTCGGCGCCGATCGTCGGCGCGTTCACGTAGAAGATGCCCGTGTACAGATCGCGCATGGCGGCGAACGCACGGTTGATGTCGCGCGTGTAGATCGAGGCGGACAGGCCATACGGCACGTCGTTGCCGATCGCGATCGCCTCCTCCAACGACCGGCACCGCATCACCGACACGACCGGGCCGAAGATCTCCTCCCGAGCGATCCGCATCTGCGGATCGACGTCGCCGAAGATCGTCGGTTCGTGGAACCACCCTTTGGCGTGAGATCCTGAGTCGAGCCGGTGTCCGCCGGTCACCAGCGTGGCGCCTTCCTGCCGGCCGATCTTCACGTAGTCCATCACCGTCTCGAGCTGCGCCTCGCTCACCGACGGTCCGACCTGGACGCCGGCATCGAGTCCGTTGCCGACGCGCAGCTCCGCTGCGCGACGCGCAAACTCGCGCAGGAACTCGTCGTACACCCTCTCGTGCACCACGACCCGGCTCGCCGCCGTGCAGCGCTGTCCGGTCGTGCCGAAGCCGCCCCACAGGCAGCCCTCGACGGCGAGCTCGAGCTGCGCGTCGTCCATGATCATGACGACGTTCTTGCCACCCATTTCCAGATGGACCTTCTTGAAGCCGGGCGCCGCCCGCTCGTTCACAACGCGACCCACGGTCGTTGATCCGGTGAACGAGATGACTTTCACCGCCTCGTGGGAGGACAACACGGTGCCGACTTCTGCGCCCCCGGTGACCAGATTGACGACGCCGCGCGGAATGCCGACTTCTTCCAGAACGCGGACGAAGTTCGCGGCGGACAGCGGCGTCAACGTCGCCGGCTTGAAGACCACCGTGTTGCCGCAGACGAGCGCCGGGATGATCTTCCAGGAAGGGATTGCCATCGGGAAGTTCCACGGGGTGATCACCGAACAGACACCGAGTGGCTGGCGAACGGACATCGCGAACTTGTCGCGAAGCTCCGACGGCACCGTCTGTCCGTACAGGCGGCGGCCTTCGCCGGCGATGAAGAAGGTCATGTCGATCGCTTCCTGGACGTCGCCACGCGTCTCTTCGAGCACTTTCCCCATTTCGCGCGTCATCTCGCGTGCAAACGCGTCCTTGCGCTCCGCGATCCGCTGCGCCGCCGCGAACAGCAGTTCGGCGCGCCTGGGGGCGGGCACCAGCCGCCAGCTGGCGAACGCGCGGCTCGCCGCGGCAATGGCGTCCTCGGCGTCCTCGGCCGATGATTCCTGGAAATATCCGATGAGATCGTCTCGATCCGCAGGGTTGCGGTTCTCGAACACCCGTCCCGACCGGGCCGCCACCCACTGCCCATCGATGAAGTTGCGACCTGTGGGGACCTGTTCAATGCGCGTCGTCGCCATAACCTGCACAGAGTGCCGCATCCGCATCACTCCGGCAACGGCCGAGACCTGTCGGACTGGCACAGGTCAGCCGATTACCAGATCTGACGCGTGCGCGAACCTTCGTCGCGGGCGCCAGTCAACCCGCAGACACAGAGGCAGTTACAGCTGGCGCGCCCGGCTCAGCGCCGATGGCGGCCTTTGGGGACACTGGCGACAAGTGACGGCAAAACCGCGCAAACGTGCCGCCATGGCCGACGATTTTGCGTGGCATGAATCCTGAATTCACATGGCGGCAGAAGGGCGGGTTACTGAGATGGCTGACACGAACCGAATCACCGCCGCGCCAATCCAGAAGGTGGTCGTGGTGAACGGCAACACCGAGGTGCTCGGGATGCTCGAGACCGTCCTCGATGCCGGCCGTTACGACATGGTCTTCGTCGAAGCCGCCGACCGCGCCTACTCGCAAATCAAGCGTGTGCTGCCGAACCTCGTAATTCTGTGCACAAAGATCGAGCAGCTTGACGGCTTCCAGCTGCTGACGATGCTGAAGCTCGATGCCGACACCCGTGACATCCCGGTCCTCACCTACACGACGGAATACGAGGGCCAGGACTTCGACGACGCGATCTCACAGCTTGCCGACGACGAAGAGGAGATGTTTCCGGCGCGTCCCGCGCTGCGAATGAACTGACGGAGCGATGCTATAGTCCGGCCTGATGGGGCCTGACAAACGCGACGCCGATCGCATTCCGATTCTCGGCCAGCTGCACGGCGAGATGATGATCTTCCAGCCGATGGTGGTTCGGGAGATCGGCCGCGCAGGCGCCACCGTCGAAACCGCCTACCCTCTCCAGATCAACTCCCTGCACGAACTACGGCTCACGCTCGGCGACCGATCGGTCGTCGTCAAAGGGCGCGTCGCGCATTCGCGCATCAGCGACGTCGACCAGGAGATCGTGACCTATCGGTCGGGAATGGAGTTCGTCGAGATGTCGGACCGCGTGGAGGCCGCCATCGGCGCCTTCCTCGAGGCGGTGAAGACCAGCCGCCAGCCGACTACCTGACCTTCAGATACTCGAGATAATCGCCCGATGCGATACGCTCGGCGCGGCCGAGCGGGGCGTTGTAGAAGTACGCCCACGCATCCACGTGCCCGCCCTCTTCGGTGGTGACCGGCGTCAACGCGCGGGTATACAGGCTCGTCTCCGGGTCCGAGGCGCGGTAGCCTTCGAGCTCGTCGAGTGCGTGCAGCACCATCGCCGGCTGCAGCATCTCGTAGATCTCGCCGCACACGCGGCTGTCGCCGTCGGGCACGGCTGCCGGGTAGATGCCGAGATCGAACAGCGCGGCGGCGATCGTGCCACGGCCCCTGAACACCAGATAGTCGTCGATCTGGAGTCGCGCCGTCCGATTGAACGGCGTCATCAGGGTGCCGTAGAAGAACACAAGGTCAGCCATGCTGCACCGGCGTCGTGGGGTTGTACGCCCATTTACGCCAGCAGCCTGCGCCGTGTTTACGAGTGGCTATTGGGCCTGCGGCTTGGTAGGACGGGAATGCGCCGCGGCCAGCGCGTCCAGGACCTCACCGGGCAGCGTGAAGTTCAGCGTAACGGTCTTTCCACTGCTGCTGAGCTCGAGTGAGTTGATGAGGGCGGCGAATTCGGCGCGCTGCCCGGCCTGGAGCCGCGCCAGCGCCATGAATCCGCGAACAACCTCCGCCAGGTCCTTGGCAGCCTGGTCGTCGCGCGCTTCGGCGCGAATCGTTCCGCGCACGCCGTCGTCGATGTGGCCGGTGACGGCGAACCAGTTCACCGCAGGGAGCTGCTTGATGACGTCGCCCGGAAGACGCCCGCTGGCGGTGACCGCGTCGAGCCGAGCCACGGCCCACGCCGTGCCGTTGTCGCTGTCCCGAATCAGGCGCATCACCTCGGCGTTGTCGCGAATGGTGCCGCTCCCGGAGGCCTTGACGTCGATCGCCTGATGTACCGACTCCTGCGTGCCCGCCGCGACCAGGTCCGGCTCGACGAAGGCGACGGCGAAATGCTGCTCGGGTTCGGTAAAGACCCGCGTCCCCTTGTAGGTCTCGACGGTCGCGTTGTGCTCGTGCAGGAGCCCTTCGATCCGGACCGCATCGAAGCGGCCGCGCGCCAGCATCAGCGGTCGCGCCTGCTGCGGGTCGCCGGTGTCGCCGCTGGCGAAGGCGACCACATGATCGACGTCGGTTTCGACGTCGATGCCCGTCTGTTCCTTGAATTTGTTGGGAGCGCTATCGGCTGAAGACTTGGGGTGAAACTTCTGCCGCAGGTCGGACTGCATGATGGCGCGCACGTCGGCGTACACGACCATCCGTGCACCCGTGGGCACATACGCCAGTTCCTCGGGGCCATCGCTGCCGATGAGGACCAGGTTCTGGAATCCACCCCGATAGGCGGCGAGCAAACCCGTTCCGAGGCCGACGAACAGAATCCCGGCGGCAACTAGGAGAAAGAGACGGGTCCGCTTCTGCATATATCAGAGCTCTCGCTGATTATACGGACGGTCCGGAACTATTGTTCGAGAACATACTCCCGCCGCTCCACCGTCCGGCAGGCCAGCACCAGGGCGACGGCGGAAATCGCCACCAGCGCGGCCACACACAGGGGGGCTGCCGGGGTATCGGTCATCACCGCCTGCAGCAGCGCGATGACCCCGTCCGAGGGCATCGCATGCGGCACCAGCGCTTGGAGGTAGTACGCCACGGTGAAGCGGCGCAGATAGCCAGGCATCACCAGCGCCACCTGCTCCCAGCCGAACACGAATACGAGCCCGACCACCAGCGGGCGGCGCATGGCGCAGCCGACCAGCGCGAAGACCGCACCGTACGCGGCCAGGCCCAGGGCCAGAATCGCCAGGTCGGTGACCAGCGCCGGGAACGTGCCGGGAATGTCGCGGAACGGCACGATCAGGAAGTAGACGATGATAATCGACGGCAGCACGACGAACACCGTACAGACCAGATAGGCGACGTATTTCCCGAGCAGCACCGCGGCGCGCCGGATCGGGCGCGTGAACAGGTAGGTGATCGTCTTGTCCTCGACCTCGTCAGCGACGAGCGATGTGCCGTAAAACACGCCGAGCACGGGGACGACGAACCTGACGAACAGCACCCAGATCATCATGCCGAACACGCCGGCGCCGCCGATGCGCGCGCCATTGACGCGCAGCGGTGCGACGCCGCTCGCCTGCACCAGGCGGGCGACGATCGACAGGATCACCGGGCCACCCAGTACGAGCGCCATGAAGATCGTGCGGCGCGACCAGAGCATCTCGCCCAGCGACAACTCGAATACCCGTGCCGCCCCGCGCCACGGGGGGAGACCTCCCCGTTTCGTGACCTGCCCGCCCGTCATTGCTTCACCAGGTATTGGAAGACCGCCTGCAGGTTGTCGTCAGGCGAGGTCACCTCGTCGATGCGCCCCGCGTCCCCGCTGGCGGCAAGGTCGGTGAGGCGCCCGTAGAACGCGTCGGGCCGTGCCGTCTCGACGACGACGGCGTTGGCCTCGAACCGCAGGCTGATGACGCCATCGTCGCCGAGCAGCGTGCGCGCGACGGCCCGAGGATCCTCGGCGCGGATGAACACGGTGTGCGGATGCTCGTCGATGAGATCGCGGATCTGGTGGACGTTCCCTTCGGCGACGATCCGGCCGTTGTTGATCAGCAGGATGTTCGACGTCATCGATTCGATCTCGTGCAGGATGTGGCTCGACACGAGCACGCTCTTGCCGGCGCGCGCCCAGTCGCGAATCAGCCGGATCGTGCGCCGCCGCATCAACGGGTCCATGCCGCTCAGCGGCTCGTCGAGAATCAGCAGTTCCGGATCGTGGGCGATCGCCTGCGCCAGCTTCACCCGTTGCCGCATGCCCTTGCTGTACGCGCCGATTTTCTTCGTCGCCGCGTCCATCAGGTCCACCGCTTCGAGCGCGCGACGCGCCGCCGCCTGCGCCGCGTCGGTCGACAGGCCATTCAGCCGGACGAGCGCGGTGACCCAGTCGAGGCCGGTCATCCGCTCGTAGAAGGCGTCCTGCTCCGGGCAGAAGCCGATACGCGCGTAGAGCTCCGCATGCCCCCAGATCTCCTCGCCGAGCACGCGCACCGATCCTTTGCTCGGACGCAACTGTCCGGTCGCGAGCTTCATGAACGTCGACTTGCCCGCGCCGTTGGGGCCGAGCAGCCCGGTGATGCCGGCCGGCACCGAAACGGTGACGTCGTTCAGGCCCGACACCTGCCCGTACCACTTCGAGAGGTGATCGGCGGTGATCACCATTACGTGACGACCTCGACACCGCGGACGCGGCGCTCGAGCACCGCCGCCGCGCCGACGATGATCACGATGACGACGATGACCGCGACGAGAGGCGGAATGTCCGGACGCCGGTTGCCGACGCGGAAGATCGTGTCCCCCACGACGCCCAGCGTGTCGCTCGGCGACAGCCACGCCCAGGCGGCGCTGCCGGTGATGTTGCGCAGGGCGCGCGACATCGCGGCGGTGAAGAAGATCGTGCCGGCATACATGATCGAGACGAACCGCCGGCTGTTCGAGAGCGACGACAGCGCCAGCAGCACCGTTGCCGAGAGCAGCGCTTCGAGCGCGGAGTAGAGCGTAATCGCCGGAATCAGGTAGAGATTCGCCTTGACGAACGACACGCTGCCGGCGAACAGAATCTGCAGCATCAGCAGCAGCATCGCCGGCGCGAACGTCACGCCGATCAGGAAGACGAGCAGCGTCGTCAGCTTGCCGGCGATGTACTCGACACGGGTGAGCGGCTTCGACAGGTAGAGCTGCAGCGCGTTGGCTCGTCGGTCGTCGGCAATCAGCCCTGACAGTCCGATCGACACCAGGAACACGAACAGCGATTGCTGCGCCAGGAACTCGCGGAACGTCTGCGCGGTGACGCCGAGGAAGGAGACCTGCTGGTAGTTGGACGCGACGTAAATCTGCACGGCGCGGACGATGAACGGCACCCAGGCCAGCAGCAATATCAGCAGGAACCGGCGCTGTCGCAGCATCGGCAGGATGTGCTGCCGCGCGATCACCAGCCAGGCGCCGCCGATCGCGGTGCGACGGCCGCCATACCGCCGGTACCCCTGATCATGTATCGGCACGGGTCTCTCCTACGGCTTCGGCGAACACGTCTTCGAGCGTCGGCACGCTCACCCGGAGATGCCGCACCTGGAGTCCGTGCTGCGAGGCGAGATGAAACAGCCACCGGGCCTCGCGATCGTCGGGCATGAACACGCGCATCACCCCTTCATCGTCGGCGTGCGTGGTGACGCCGGCCTCCTGCAGCGCCGTTACGAACGCGTCGCGGTCGCCCTTGACTCGCACCTCGAAGATCCGCGTGGCGCGCCCCTTCAACGCCGCGATCGGTCCTTGCGTCGCCACGCGTCCGTGATCGAGCACGACGACGTGATCGCAGGTCTGCTCGACGTCCGGCAGCAGATGCGATGACAAAATGAGATTGAGCCCCTTGTTGTGGGCGATGTCGCGGACGAGCGCCAGCATCTCTTCGCGGCCGCGCGGGTCCATGCCGTTGGTCGGCTCGTCCAGGAACAGGAGGTCGGGATCATGGACCAGCGCCTGCGCCAGCTTGATCCGCTGCTTCATGCCGGTCGAATAGGTCTCGACGTTGCGATACCGCGCTTCGCCGAGGCCCACGTAGTAGAGCACCTCGTGCGCGCGCTGCATCGCGTCGGCGCGCGGCAGTCCCGACAGCTCGCCGCAGTAGGCGACGAACGTCACGGCGTTCATGCCCGGAATGTGCGCGTCGCTCTCCGGCATGTAGCCGACGCGCGATCGGATCTGCAACGGGGCGTTGCGGACATCCAATCCGAGCACCCGCATCACGCCCTGATCCGGGGTGACGAAGCCGAGCAGCGCTTTGAGCAGCGTGCTCTTGCCGGCGCCGTTCGGGCCGAGCAGACCGACGGCGCCGCCCGGCAGCGACACCGTGACCTCCCGCAGCGCGAATTGCCGGCCGTAGCGCACGCTGACGCGATCGAGCTCGACGCTGAGCATCGCAGCCAAATACGGGGTCAGCCGGCGAAGGTTCCGCGCAGCCCGAGCGCATCGGCCTGCTCACGGAGAAAGCGGATCACGTTGCCCACGTGCTCGTCGAGCGGCAGCCCCAGCTCCTCGGCACCCTTGCGCAGATCTTCACGCGACACCGCGCGCGCGAACGCCTTGTCCTTCATGCGTTTGATCACCGATGCGGGCTCGAGGTCGAGCACGCTCTTCGTCGGCCGCACCAGTGACGCCGCGGTGACGAAGCCGGACATCTCGTCGCACGCGAACAACACGTGTTCGAGCCGGCTCTCCCGCGGCACGCCGGAATACTCGGCATGCGACAGAATCGCGCGTGTCGCCCACTCGGGATACCCGCGCCGCTGCAGTTCCTCGACGCCGCGGAACGGATGGTCGGCGGCCGTCGGATACTTCTCGTAATCGAAATCGTGCAGCAGCGCGACGATCGCCCACGCCTGCTCGTCCTCGCCGTAGAGCCGTGCGTACCCGCGCACCGCCGCTTCGACGCCGAGCGCATGCTTGCGCAGGCTCTCCGACTGCGTCCACTCCGTCAGCAGCGCCCACGCCGCGTCGCGTGACAGCTCCGTCATTTCCTCACCGCTCGCGGCGCGTCGCGCGCCAGTTCCAGCGCCCGCGCAATCACCGCCGTCGCCTTCTCCGTCAGCGCGTAGCGCTCCAGGTCCGACACCGGCACGAGCGCCACATCGTCGACGTCCGAGCTCGCGCGGAGATCGCCGCCGCCGGTCGGCCAGCACAGATAGTCGACCAGCACGTAGTGGAACTGCACGCGGCCGGAGGCATCATGCGTGATCCGGTCGAACACTTCGATCACCGGGCCGACCTCGACGTCGAGACCCGTCTCCTCCGCGATCTCGCGGGCGACGCACGCCTCGAGCGTTTCGCCGATTTCGACCGCGCCCCCCGGCAGGCTCCACTCGCCCTTGAGCGGCGGCATACCGCGCTTGACGAGCACCACACGGCCGTCGTCGACGATCACCGCGCCGACGCCGACGAACGGACGGTCAGGATACTCTCTGCGGCTCACGCCTCGCCCATCACTTTGACGACCACCCGCTTCTTCCGCTGACCGTCGAACTCGGCGTAGAAGACCTGTTCCCACGGTCCGAGGTCGAGCTTGCCGCCGGTGATCGGCAGGATCACCTGGTGCCCCATGATGGTGCGCTTCAGATGGGCGTCGGCGTTGTCCTCGCCGGTCTGGTGATGCCGATAGTCCAAGCCGGCCGGCGCCAGCTTCTCGAGCCACTCCTGGAAGTCGTGGATCAGCCCGTCCTCCCAGTCGTTGACGTACACGCCCGCGGTGATGTGCATCGCCGACACCAGCACCATCCCCTCCCGGACGCCGCTCTTCTTGACGATCGCCGCGACGTCGTCGGTGATGCGGATGAACTCCTGCCGCTTCTTCGTGTTGAACCAGAGATAGTCGGTGTGGGTCATCGGGCAAGCGCCGCGCCGAGGCGGGGCAACAGGGCATCGTAGCGTTTCAGCAGCCCGTCTTCGTTGAGGTGGGACACGTGGACGTCAGGCACGGGCCGATTATGCCCCGAGGCCGCTCGAACGTGTCCTCGAGCCGCGGCGCGTCGCCCTGCTCCGGCTCACAGCGCCAGCGACGCTTCGGCGTTCAGCTCCCATGCTCGGGGGGGCTCGAAGCGGCCCGAGCGGATCTTGCGCAGCCCCGCGGCAGCGATCATTGCCGCATTGTCGGTGGAGAGTGCAAGCCCCGGGATGAAGACGGGCAGTTCCCGCGCCGCGCCGCGGGCGAGCGCGTCAGCGCGCAGGCGGCGATTCGCCGACACGCCGCCGGCAATGCCGACGCTGCGCGCGCCGTGCCATCGCGCTGCGTCGAAGAGGCGGTCGAGCAGCGTCTCGACGACGACGCGCTGAAAGCTGGCGCAGATGTCGCGCACCTCGACGTCCGGCAGCGGCCGATCGCCGGCGAGGCCGAGCGCCTCCCGTCGCTGCGTCACGTGACGGAGCACGGACGTCTTCAGCCCGCTGAAACTGAAATCGCGATCGCCGCGCAGATGCGGCGCGTTGCGATCGGCGTGGGTCAGCCGCGTCTTCGGAAATGGAATCGCGCGATCGTTGCCTGCCGCGGCGAGCCGGTCGATCGCGGGACCACCCGGATACCCGAGACCGAGCAGCTTCGCCACCTTGTCGTACGCCTCGCCGGCAGCATCGTCGCGCGTGCGCCCGAGGAGCTCATAGGCACCGGGCTCGGCGATGCGATACAGCGACGTGTGACCGCCGGAAACGACGAGGACGACCGCCGGCATCGGCATCTCGCCACCCTCGAGCACCAGCGATTCGATGTGGCCGGCGAGGTGGTGGACGGCGACGAGGGGAACGCCGCGCGACCAGGCCACCGACTTCGCGAACGAGACGCCGACCAGGAGGGAACCGACGAGGCCTGGTCCCTGCGTGACCGCGATGGCATCGAAGGAGGGCGTGCCCGCGTCGCCGAGCGCCCGTTCGACGACGCCGCAGATGTCGCGAATGTGCTGCCGCGCCGACAGCTCCGGGACGACGCCGCCCCACTCGCGATGGATCGCGACCTGCGACGCGACGACGCTCGATCGCACGCGCCAGGGCCGCGCGTTATCGCCGGTCTCCTCGACCACGGCGGCGGCGGTCTCGTCGCAGGAGGTCTCGATGCCGAGGACGATCACCCCGCGGTCGTCGCGGGCGCGCCGTGCACGAGCTGCGCGAGCGACTCCGCGAACGGCGGGCGCGCGATCCCCTTCTCCGTGATGATGGCGGTGATGTACTTCGCCGGCGTGACGTCGAACGCCGGGTTGCGGATGTGCGCGCCGTCGGGCGTCAGCCGCGACGGGCCGACGTGCGTCACCTCGCGATCCGGGCGCTCCTCGATCGGAATGCCGCTGCCGTCCAGCGTCGCCAGATCGATCGTCGACAGCGGCGCCGCCACGTAGAACGGAATGCCGTGCTCCTTGGCGAGCACGGCCACGGTGTAAGTGCCGACCTTGTTCGCCGTGTCGCCGTTGGCGGCGATGCGATCGGCGCCGACCACCACCAGGTCGATGTTGCCGCCGCGCATCATCGTCCCGGCCATGTTGTCGGTGATGACCGTCGTGTCGATGCCGTCCTTGACCAGTTCCCACGCGGTGAGCCGCGCGCCCTGCAGGAACGGGCGCGTCTCGTCGGCGAGGACAGCGATCTTCTTCCCCTGCTCCGCCGCGGCGCGGATGACACCGAGCGCCGTACCGTAGCCGGCCGTCGCCAGCGCGCCGGCGTTGCAATGCGTCAGGATCCGGGCGTTGTCCGGCACCATCGTCGCGCCGTGCGCGCCCATCGTGCGGCAGCTGGCGATGTCCTCGTCGTGGATCTTCCGCGCCTCGACCTCGAGTCGCTGCTTCAGCTCGTCAACCGAGCAGCCGCCCTGCGCCGCATCGGCGAAGGTGCGCTTCATCCGCTCGATTGCCCAGAACAGATTGACCGCCGTCGGCCGCGTTCCGGCCATCAGGTCGCAGACGCGCTGGAACTCGGTGGCGAACTGCTTGGTGCCGGTCGCCTTGCTCCGGCGCATCCCGAGCGCAATCCCCATCGCCGCCGCCACACCAATCGCCGGCGCGCCGCGGATGACCATCGTCTTGATTGCCTTCGCGACTTCGGGCGCGGTCTTGCACGTGACGTAGACCTCGGAGACGGGCAGCTTGCGCTGGTCGATCATCACGACGGCGTCATCTTTCCATTCGATTGTGGGAAGCATCCCGATTCCTTCCGACTTGGTGCGAGGAATGCTGCGGTGGCGATCGTCCACTCGCACTCCTAGAAGAGACCGACCGTATTCCCGTTCTCGTCGAGGTCGATGTTGTGGAACGCCGGGGTCTTGCCGAGACCGGGCATCCGCGTGATCTCGCCGCACAGCGCGACGACGAAGCCGGCGCCGACGCTCGGCACCAGCCCGCGCACCGGCAGCACGAACCCGGTCGGACGGTTGAGCAGCGTCGGGTCGTGCGACAGCGAGTTCTGCGTCTTCGCCATGCACACCGGCGCCGTGCCGAGACCGAACTTCTCGATCCGCTGCAGGTCCTTCACCGCCTGCAGCTGCAGGTCGATGTCCGAGGCGCCATAGAGCTGCGTCGCGATCGCGCGAATCTGATCGACGACCGGAGTGCCGTCGGGCGTCAGGAACTTGAAGCCGTTCGGCCGCTCGCACGCCGCCACGACGGCGTCGGCCAGTTCCGTCGCGCCGGCGCCGCCCTTGGCGAACCCTTCGTGCACGACGACCGACTCGGCGCCGGCCTGCACCGCCAGCTCCTTGAGCAGCGCGATCTCCGCCGCCGTGTCGGTCGGGAAGCTGTTGATCGCGACGACGCACGGCAGGTTGTACTTGCGGACGATCTGCACGTGGGCGGCGAGATTGTCGATCCCCTTGCGCACCGCGTCGAGATCCTCCTGGCCGAGGTCCTTGAACAGGCGGCCGCCGTGCAGCTTCGTCGATCGCACCGTCGTCACCAGCACCGCGGCGTCCGGCGTGAACTTGCCGATGCGACAGACGATGTCGCAGAACTTCTGGAACCCGAGGTCGCTGGCGAAGCCGGCCTCCGTGACGACGTAGTCGGCCAGCTTCAGCGCAACTCGATCGGCGAGCAGCGAGTTGGCGCCGTGCGCGATATTGCCGAACGGTCCGGCGTGCACCAGCGCCGGCTGCCCTTCCATCGTCTGCACCAGGTTCGGTTTGACGGCGTCCTTGAGGATCGCGGCCATCGCGCCGGCGGCCTTCAGATCGTCCGCGGTCACCGGTCCGCCGTCGGCGTTCGACGCGACGACGATGCGGCCGAGGCGGGCGCGCAGATCCTTGAGGTCGGTGGCGAGCGCGAGCACCGCCATGATCTCGGACGCGGCGACGATGATGAAGCCGGTTTCACGCGGTATGCCGTGCGCCTTGCCGCCGATGCCGGTGACCATGTAGCGCAGCTGGCGGTCGTTCATGTCGACCGTGCGCGGCCACAGCACGGTCACCGGGTCGATGCGGAGCGGGTTGCCGTTGTAGATCGATGCGTCGATCGCCGCGGCCAGGAGGTTGTGCGCGGCGGCCACGGCCGGGAAATCGCCGTTGAACAGGAGGTTGATCTCCTCCATCGGCTGCACCAGCGCCTTGCCGCCGCCGGTGCCTCCGCCCTTGACGCCGAACACCGGCCCCATCGACGGTTCGCGCAGGCAGAGCATCACCTTCTTGTTGCGCTTGCCCAGGCCCATCGTCAGCGAGATGCTCGTCGTCGTCTTGCCCTCGCCGGCCTTGGTCGGCGTGACGGCGGTGACGATCACCAGCTTGCCGTCCTTGCGCGTCTGCAGGCGATCGAGCACCGACAGGCGGATCTTGGCGCGCGATTCGCCGTACTGTTCGAGCTCTTCGGGAAGAATGCCGGCGGCGGCGGCCACCTCGGCGATCGGACGCAGTCCTTCGATGGTCGTGGAAGATGTAGGCATCGATGTCACTTATTTGAGAAAGCGCGCATCGAACGGCAGCGGCAGCAGCTCCGACAGCTGATGCCGGCCGGTCTCACGGCGCAGGTTGGCCAGGATTACCTCGAGATCACCGCCGAATTCCCAGAGAATCTGCCGGCACGATCCGCACGGCGGCGTCGGCGCCTGCGTGTCGGCGACGACCGCAACGCGGCGGAACTGCCGATAGCCCTCGGATAACGCCTTGAACATCGCCACCCGTTCGGCACACAACGTCAGCCCGTAGGTGGCGTTCTCGATGTTGCAACCTGTGATGATAGTCCCGTCGGCGGTCTCGAGGGCAGCACCCACCTTGAACTTCGAGAAATCAGCGTGCGCGTTCCGCCGCGCGCGGCGAGCCGCGGCGATCAGGTCAGAGTCTTTCAATGATGCCTTCCAGCAGCGAGACGAACGAGCCGCGGACGCGCCGCGTCGTCTCCAGCACTTCCGCGTGGTTGATCGGCTGCGGCAGCACGCCGGCGGCCATGTTCGTGATGCAGGAAATACCGAGCACCTCGACGCCCATGTGGCGCGCCGCGATGGCCTCCGGCACGGTCGACATGCCGACGGCATCGGCGCCGATCGTCCGCAGATACCGGATCTCGGCCGGGGTCTCGTAGCTGGGCCCGTGCACGGCGACGTACACCCCGTGCGCGACCGGAATGCCGCGCGCCTTCGCGGTCGCGTCGGCGATGCCGCGCAGCCGCGACGAATAGACCTCGGTCATGTCGGGGAAGCGCGGACCGAAGCGCTCGTCGTTGGGACCGACGAGCGGGTTGCTGCCGAGCAGATTGATGTGATCGTCGATGATCATCAACGCGCCCTGCGCGAACCCGGTGTTGATGCCGCCGGCCGCGTTCGTCAGGATCATCTGCGTGACGCCGAGGCGGGCCATCACGCGGGTCGCGAACACGACGGTGCCCAGGTCGTGACCTTCGTAGAAGTGCGCTCGGCCGGAAAGCGCCGCGATCCGCCGCCCGCCCACCGTACCGAGGACCAGCCGACCGGCGTGGCCGATGACGCGCGACGTCGGCCAGTGCGGCAATTCGTCGTACGGCATCGCCAGCGCATCGAGCAACGTGTCGGCGAAGTCGCCCAGCCCCGAGCCGAGCACGATGGCGGCCGTCGGCAGCTCGCCACATCGCGCGCGCACCGCCGCCGCCGCCTCTTCGATGCGCTCGTACATCAGTGTCGATTTTTGATCGTTGATTTTTGATTCGTCGATCATCAGCACGTCACCATCGAGAGCTCAATCGAAAATCCCAATCAAAAATCAAAAATCAAAAAATCAAAAATCCCTACAGCAGCATCCCCGCGATCGTGGCGGTGAGGAAGTTGGCGAACGTCCCCGCCAGCATCGCGCGCAGGCCGAGCCGCGCCAGGTCGTGGCGGCGCTCGGGCGCCAGCGCGCCGATGCCGCCGATCTGGATGCCGATCGAGCTGAAGTTGGCGAAGCCGCACAGCGCGAACGTGGCGATGGTGAAGGACTTCGGATCGAGCACGGGCTTGAGCGGGCCGAGCTGAGAGTAGGCCACGAACTCGTTGAGCACCATCCGCGTGCCGAGCAGGTTGCCGATCGTCGCCGCGTCCTTCCACGGCACGCCGAGGCTCCAGGCGATCGGCGAGAACACCCAGCCGAAGATCTGTTGCATGCTCAGGCCGACGGTGCCGAGGATGGCGTTGACGAGCGCGATCAGCGCCAGGAACGAGATCAGCATGGCGCCGACGTTGAGCGCCAGGTGCAGCCCTTCGCCAGTGCCGCGGCCGATCGCGTCGATGACGTTGACGTCAGTCCGCTCGACCTGCAGCCGCACCGTCCCCATCGTCTCGGGCTCGCGCGTTTCCGGGACGAACAGCTTCGCCATCATCAGCGTCCCCGGCGCGGTCATGATGACCGCCGTCAACAGGTGCTGCGCCTCGACGCCGAACAGGATGTAAGCAGCCATGACGCCGCCGGAGATGTGCGCCATGCCCGCCGTCATGACGGTCATCAGCTCCGATTCGGTCATCCGCGGCAGGAACGGCCGGATGGTCAGCGGCGCTTCCGTCTGTCCCATGAAGATGCTCGCCGCCACGTTCAGCGATTCGGCGCCGCTCGCCCGCATGAAGCGCCGCATGATCACCGCGAAGACGCGGACGATCAGCTGCATCACGCCGAAGTAGTAGAGCATCGCGAACAGCGCGGCGATGAAGATGATCGTCGGCAGCACCATGAAGGCGAAGATGTTCGCGTATTGACCGCCTTCCTGCCCGAGGACGTTGGTCATGATCTTCGGCCAGATATTCGGATCCCCGAGCGGACCGAACACGAACGACGACCCGACGTAGGTGAAGTTCAGGAGCTTGGTGATGTAGGCGCCGGCGGTCTGGAACACGATGCGCCCGACGCTGGTCTTGAGGACGATCAGCGCGAACAGGAACTGCAGGCCGAGGCCCCAGCCGACCGTCCGGAAGTCGATGGCGCGGCGCGCCGACGACAACAGATACGCGAGCGCGAGGATCACCGCCAGCCCGGCGATCGGCTGGATGCGGCTGGCGCCGGCGAAGCCGAGCGCGATGCTCACCGCGGCGATGGCCGTGAGGCCGCCGAGCACCGCGACGTCGCGGCTGCCCCAGGCCTGCCGTCCGAGCTGCGGCACGTCAGTTGTCGTCGTCATCAGGTCCTCAGCGGATCTCGCCGAGCACCTTGTCGCGGTGCGGCGGCGGTTGGTCGGCGATGGCCAGCGCGGCCGCGCACAGCTCGCGGGCGGCCTCGAGTCCGCGGCCTTCCCGGTGGTGCAGTTCGATGAGCGGTTGGTCGACCTCGACGCGGGCGCCGCGCGTCACGCGCGTGACGATGCCGACGGCGTGATCGACCGGTTCGCCGACCTTCGTGCGGCCGGCGCCCAGCACGTTGCTCGCACGGCCCAGCCCTTCGGCGCGGAGCTGCGTCACGTAGCCGGCACGGGGCGCGCGGATGATATCGACGTCCGGCGCCTGCGGCAACAACTTGAGGTCGTCGCCGATGCGCGGATTGCCCCCCTGGGCCTCGACCATGCGCAGGAACGTGTCGAGCGCTCGACCCGAATGGAGCGCATCTTCGACGCGGCGCGCCGCCGCCCGCTGGTCGGTTTCGACGCCGGCGAGCAGCACCATTCGCGTCGCCAGCCGGACGGCGACGTCGGCCACGTCAGGCGGCCCCTCGCCCTTCAACGTATGGAGACACTCGATGATTTCCAGCGAGTTGCCGATGGCGCAGCCGAGCGGCGATTCCATGTCGGTGATCACCGCTTCCGTACGAACCCCGGCATGCGTCCCGATCGCGACCATCGACACGGCCAGCGCCCGCGCCTGCGCCGGGTCTTTCATGAACGCGCCGTCGCCGCATTTCACATCGAGCACGAGCGCGTTGCTCCCCTCAGCCAGCTTCTTGCTCATGATCGACGCCGAGATCAGCGGGATGCTCTCGATCGTGGCGGTGACGTCGCGCAGCGCGTAGAGCGTCTTGTCCGCCGGCGCCAGCGACGCCGTCTGGCCGATGATGCTCGTACCGACCTCGCGCAGCACGCGCTTGAACTCGGCGATCGTCAGATCGATGCGGAACCCCGGGATCGACTCCAGCTTGTCGAGCGTCCCGCCCGTGTGCCCGAGCCCGCGGCCCGACATCTTCGGCACCACCACACCGCAGGCGGCGGCGAGCGGCGCCAGCACGATCGACACCTTGTCGCCGACCCCGCCGGTGCTGTGCTTCCCTACCTTGGTGCCAGGAATGTCCGACAGATCGACCCGGTCACCGGACCGCACCATCGCATCCGTCAGCCAGGCGGTCTCCTGGTCGGTCATCCCGCGCAGCACGATGGCCATCAGCAGGGCCGAACACTGGTAATCGGGAATGCTGCCGTCCGTCGCGCCGGCCACGAACAGATCGATCTCCTCGCGCGACAGACCGTGCCCGTCGCGCTTGCGAGCGATGACGTCTACGAATCTCATGGGGGAACATCCAAGTATATAGGGCCGTAAAGGTCGGCGCCTAAAGCCGATAAGATGCCTAGATCGATGGCGCCAGCCCCTGTTCTGTCACCGGAGCTCACGCGGCAGTCGGTCGCCCTGGCACGGGCCCTGACCGCGGCGGCGCGAAGCTGGGCGCTTTATCCGCCTGAACACCCGGCGGTGACCGCCTCGGTGGCCCGTCTGGCCGATGCGATCAACGAATCGGCGGGCGGAGCCGCGTTTGCCTTCGGCGTTACGCCGGACACGCTGCTCGTCGCCGGCGCCCCGCTGCCCGCCGAGGGGCCGGTGGCCGACGCCGCCCGGCTGCTCCACGACCACGACATCCTCCACATCTCGTTCATGGGCCTGCCGCCGCTACCGGCGGTGCACGCCTTCCTGAAGCTGTTGGCGGCGACGCCCGAGGACCTGCGCGCCACCGGCGGGCCGGCGACCGCGTGGGCGGGCAGTGGTCATGCCGCGATTGCGATCGAGCAGATCGACTACCACCGCATCCTCGAAGACCGGGAGATCAAGGCCGCTCCCGAGCGGCGGGACGATATCTGGCGTTCGCTCGTCAACGCCATCGTCGTCGGTCAGCAGGAGTTCGATCAGACGCAGCAGCAGCGCCTGCTCGAGATCTCGCGCAACGCCGGCGACATCGGCGACCTCGCCATCGACGCGATCGAGCCGAAGCGGAATCTCGACGGCTCACCGCTCCTCACCACGCAGGCGGCCACCGTGCTTGCGGTCTTCCGTCATCTCGCCGGTATCGTTACGGTGATGGAGCCTGAACGGCTGCCCGACGCGATGCGCAACATCGCCACCGCCGCCGCCAGACTGGACCCGCACGTCGTTCTGCAGATGATGCAGATCGACGAAGGCGTGCAGGACGCGCCGATGGTCTCGCGTCTCGCCGCGGTGTTCGACGACGACAAAGTGGCGACGCTGCTGGCGACGGCGCTGTCGCGCGACGGGAAAGCCACGGCGCGTCTTGCGCAGGTCTTCGACACGATTGCGCCCGACGTCGAGCGCAAGCGCCGCGTGCTGACGATGACACGCTCGATGCTGAGCGAGCGCGACTTCGGCAAATCCGGTCAATTCGGCGCCGTGTGGTCGTCGATGGAGACGCTGCTCCTCAGCTATGACGAGCGCCCGTACGTCTCCGGGTCATACCAGGCGTCGCTCGAGGGAGCGGCCGAGCGCAGCGACCTGCTCGCGGGTCGTGACCTGCCTCCGGAACTGCCGGAGTGGGTCGATACGCTCGGCCAGGACAACGTGCGTTCGCTGTCCGTGTTGCTCGTCACCGATCTGCTGCGGATCGAGGAGCACGCCGAGCGCGCCGCCGAGATCACGCGAGACATGGCGGCGCTCGTCGACGATTTGCTGCTGGCCGGCGACTTCAGCAACTGTCTGGTCGTGCTGCGCGAGTTGAAGCAGGCCGCAGCGGGCACGCTGGCGCCGGCGGCCGCCCGCGCGGCGCTGACGGCGGTCGGCGAATCGAAGCCGCTGCTCGAAACAGCGGCGCTGATCGGCGACTTCGATGCGGCGGCGCTGGCGGCGTTCTCCGAATGCTGCACGCTGATCGGCCCGACAGTGACGCGCGTGCTGCTGCCGCTGCTCCAGTCCGAGCATGAGACGCCGGCGTTCACACGGGCGCGAACGCTGGTCGAATCCTTTGGCGACGACGCCGTGCCCCACATCGCGCGACTGACGGAGCATGACGAGTGGTACGTTCAGCGCACGGCGGCGCTCCTGCTCGGCGCCACGCGCAGCGCCGCGGCGGTGCCCCCACTCCAGGCGCTCCTGCGCAAGCGCGATCCGCGCGTGCTGCGCTACACGGTCGTGGCGCTGGCCGGCATCGCCGACGCCGCGGCGGCGCGGGCGCTCCAGAGCGTGCTCCGCTCGGCCACCGGCGACAGTCGCGTCGCCGTCGTCCAGGCGCTGGTCGCCGAACGCGACACGCGGGTGGTACCGATGCTGGGCCGCATCCTGTCGGAGAGCGATCCGTTCGGCGCCGACCACCAGGTGGTGCTCGACATGCTCGATGCGGTGCGACAGTTCGCCGACGAGCGCGCCGTTGCCGCAGTCGCCGACGTGATGCGCCGGAAGAAGCTGTTCGCCGGCAAGAAGGCGCGCGCCTTCAAGGCCGCGTCGGTGCGCGCGCTGATCGCCATCGGCACGCCGCGAGCGCAGGCGGCGATCGACGAAGCGAAGAAGACCGGTGACCGCGTGTTGAAGCGAGCCGTCCGGGAGGCGGGGCGATGACGCCCGAGGAACTGGTGCGGCGGCTGGCGGCGGCGCTGCGCGCGACCGAGCTCTACGCGCCGCAGCATCCGCTCGTGCAGCGTTCGGTCGCGGCGCTGCTGGCCGCCGCGACGGCGCAGCTCGCCAACGCCTCGACGGTCGTCATCGGCTTCATCGGCGACGACGTGGTCGTCAACGACGCCCGCGTCGGCCGCGGCACGGCGTCGCTCACCGGGTTCGTGCGCGGCCTGCGCGAGCGGGAGATCGAGAAGATCACGTTCCATCGCGGTGTCGCCGTCGACGAACTGCAGGCGTTTCTCGTGGAGCTTGCCGAGCGGCGTTCCCGGACGCCGCTCGGCGATCGGCTCGCCGCCCGCGGCGTGCGCCGGATCGCCGTCGGCAAGCTGTCGGTCGAGGACGCCGGCCAGAATCAATTCGGGATCGAGGCAGCCCGGCGCGTTTACGACACCGCAGTGTCGTCGGCCGAATCGCTGTGGGATCAGGCGAAGGCGGGCGACAAGCCGGACCCGGAGACCGCGCGCAAGATCATCGACAGCCTCGCCAACATCGTCAATCAGGACCGCACATCGCTGATGGCGCTGACGGCGCTCAAGAAGTACGACAACTACACGTTCACGCACATGGTGAACGTCGCGGCGCTGGCGATGGCGCAGGCGCGGGCGCTCAACCTCGAGGGACCGCTGCTGCGCGAGTTCGGCTTCGCCGCGCTCATGCACGACATCGGCAAGGTCAACACCCCGCTCGAAGTGCTGAACAAGCCGGGCAAGCTGACCGACAACGAATTCAAGGTGATGAAGCAGCACGTCGTCGACGGTGCGCACATCCTCCGCCGGACGCCGGAGATGCCGGCACTGGCGCCGATCGTCGCCTTCGAGCACCACCTGAAGCAGGATCTGAGCGGCTACCCGGAAAACATCGGCCACCGCAAACTGAACCTGTGCACGATGATCGTCAGCATCGCCGATGTGTTCGACGCGCTGCGCAGCAATCGTCCGTATCGCGAGGGGCTGGCGACGTCGCGGATCCGCGCGATCATGAGCGAGCAGGGCAACCCGGCGTTCAACCAGGCGCTGCTTAGGCGCTTCGTCAACCTGATGGGGCTGTTCCCGATCGGCACCATCGTCCGGCTCAGCACCGAAGAGGTCGGCGTGGTGACCGCCGAGCACCCGGAGGATCCGTTCCGGCCTCAGGTGAAGATCCTCTTCGACCACCGTGGCGAAAAGCTGGAATCGCCGATTCTCGCCAATACATGGGAGCGCGACTGGCGCGGCGAGTTCCCGCGCGCGGTCGTCGAGTCGGTGGACCCCGACGCGGTGGAACTGGACCCGTTGACCGTGCTCTGATGGCGACCGAGCCGCACACCGAGCCGATGCCGGTCGAGCAAAGCGCGGCGCTCGCCGAGTTCGCGCGGGCGTGCAAGGCGGCGGCGCGCGCGGTGTCGCTCTATCCCGGAACACATCCGGCGATCGGCTCGTCGCTTCGGCGCCTCACGGCGACGGCGGCGCGCCTCGTCGCCGGTTCGGGGCTCACGCTCACGGTCCATCCCGACCAATTGGCGATCGACGGCCGGACCGCCGCACGCCCCGACCCGGCGATGGGCGAGTTGGCGGCACTGCTGCACGAGCGCCTGATCGGCACGCTGCAGATCGCGCGCGACGCCGACGTCGACGACTGGCGGGCGCTGCTCCTCCTGCTCGCTCGCAGCACCGAGGACCTCGTCGCGGCCGGCGGCATCTCCAAGGCGTGGGCCGAGACCGGGCGCGACCACTTCGCGATCCGTGAAATCGACTACGCGGAGGTGCTGCGCGAACGCGCCGGTGGCGATGCCGCGGTGTGGAACCGCATCGTCGCCTACTGCCTGCAGGGCAACACCGATACGCTCGACGAGCGCGCGATCGCGGCGATTGTCGAGGCCTTCAGCGACTCCGCCCAGTTCGCCCGCCTGCTCGAGCGACTGCAGCAGGACGAAGCGCTCGGCGCGTCGCTCGGCGCCCGCGCGGCGGCGCTGCTGAAGCTGCTGCGCATCGCCGTCGACGCTGTCGGGGCGGCCGGAACGGACGGCATCCACCCCGTGCTGCAGACGGTGGCTGGCGGCGCGGCGCGGCTCACGCCGGAGCTGATGCTGGGGCTGCTCGCCCATCGCGACGGCGGCACGCCGCAGGACGCGGCGCTGGTCAACGCGCTGGTCGACACGATGAGCGACGGCTCGATCGCCGCGTTCGTCGCCTCGTCGGTGGCCGAACAACACGGCGCGACGGCCCGGCTGGCCCAGGCGTTCGAGGCGCTCGTTCCCGATGCCGGCCGCAAGCCGCGGCTGCTCGCACTCGCGCACGATGAAGCCGCCGCGACGCCGTTTGGCAAGGAGGAAGGGTTCGAGGAGCTGTGGCAGAGCGCCTCGAGCATGCTGATGTCTTACTCCGACGCGAACTACGTGTCGGACGACTACGCGCGCGAGCTGTCGGGCGCGCGGACGCAGGCGATTCAGGTCGAGCGCGTCGCCGACGATCCGCCCGAACGCGTCCAGGGGTGGCTGGCCACGGTGGCCGACCAGTCGCTGCGCGAGCTCGACCTCGCGCTGCTGCTCGATCTGCTCCACATCGAGCAGAACCCGGGCGAATGGCGGACGCTCGCGGCGCTCGTCGCCGCCGACGTCGAGCGGCGCACCGCCCTCGGCGACACCGACGGCGCGCTGCGCCTCTCGGCAGCGGTGGTCGCACGGCTCGCCGAGCCGACCGGTCCCGAGCTCCAGGAGGCGGCGCGCGAGGCAGTCGATCGTCTCGCCGCCGGCGCCCTGGTCCGGCACGTGGTGCTGAACCTGCGCAAGGTCGAGGATCCTGAGGTTCCGGCGATCGTGCAGCTGTGTCACACGATTGGACCGGTGCTGGTGCGGCCGCTGGCCGAGGCGCTGGCGGTCGAAGAGAACACCCGCGCGATCCGCCGTCTGCGCGAGCTCCTCCTCGGGTTCGGCGCCGCGGGCCGGCAATCGGTCGAACAGCTGAAGACATCGTCGAACCCGTCGGTGCGCCGCACGGCGATCGATCTGCTGCGCGTCTTCGGCGGACACGAGGCGCTGGCGGAGCTGGCGTCGATGCTCGACGACAGCGATTCGCAAGTGCAGCGCGAGTCGATCCGCGCCATCGTGCAGATCGGCACGCCGCAGGCCTACGCGGTGCTCGAGCGCACGCTGGTGGCCGGCGGCCGGTCGCGCGAGACGGTCGTGCGCGAGCTGATCGCGCTGCGCGACGACAAGGCGATCCCGCTTCTCTGCTACGTGCTCGACCACACGCATCCGCGCGGGGCGATGGCCCAGGCGCATGCCGACATCATGGACGTGCTCGGCGGCCTCGGCGCGCATCCGGACTCGACACGTACGCTGCGGCAGGCTCTCTACGCCGGCCGCTGGTGGGCGCCGCTCCGCACGGCGGCACTGCGGCGCGCCGCGGCGGCGGCGCTGCGCCGCATCGGGACATCGGACGCGGTGGCCGTTCTCGACGAGGCGATCGCGCGCGGGCCGCGCGGCGTGCGCCTCGCCGCCCGCACCGCGCGCGCGAAGGAGCGCGGATGAACGCGCCGGCGCGGGCGAAGCTCGCCGACGATCTGCTGCGCCGGTTCGCCGCGGCGGTACGGAGCACACAGCTCTACGCGTCGGGCCACCCGCTCGTCACCCGCAACCTCGCGGCGCTCGCCGATACGCTCGCGCTCGTCCATGCCGGCGCGCCATCGATCGCCATCGGCATCGTCGGCGACGACCTCGTCGTCGGCGATCTGCCGATACCACGCGCCGCCGAGACGATGGGCGAGTTGATGCGCCGGCTGCAGCATGCCGGCATCGAACGGATCGTCATCGACCGGGGAGCGGATGTCGGGGAGTTGACGCAACTGGTCGAGACCGTCGGCCGCGCCGAGGCGGGTAACGACGCCGCCGCGGCGCTCGGACGTCTGCGACGCATCCGCGTCGGCCGCCTGCAGGTCGAGCAGCGCGTCGATTCGACCGGCAGCGACATCGCGACGTTCCGCAAGCTCTATGACGATGCGGTGAGGATTGCGCAGCAGTTATGGGATACGGCCGCCGCCGACGGGCGGCCCGATCCCGCCGCGGCGCGCGGCATCGTCGACGCGCTGGCCCACGCCGTCGCGCAGAACCGGACGGCGCTCCTCGCGCTGACCGCCCTGAAGCAGTACGACAACTACACCTTCACGCACATGGTGAACGTCTCGATCCTCGCCATGGGGCAGGCGCGCGGCCTCGGGATCGAAGGTGGGCTGCTGCGCGAGTTCGGGGTCGCGGCGCTGATGCACGACATCGGCAAGGTGAAAACGCCCGCCGAGATCCTCAACAAGCCGGAGGCGCTGACGGATCGCGAGTTCGCGATCCTGCGCCGTCATACCGTCGATGGCGCCGAGATCCTGCGCAGGACGCCGGAGATGCCGTCGCTGGCGGCGATCGTCGCCTTCGAGCACCATCTCCGCGCCGACGGCAGCGGCTACCCCGACGCCGTGTCACGGCCGCATCTCAATCTCGGCACGATGCTGTGCGGCATTGCCGATGTCTACGACGCGATGCGCTCGCAGCGCGTTTACCAGGCGGCGTTTCCCACCGAACGGATCCTCGCGGTGCTGCAGCGGAACGACGGCACCCAGTTCGACCAGCATCTGGTGCGCCGGTTCTCGCAGCTGGTCGGCATCTATCCGGCTGGCAACCTCGTCCGTTTGAACAGCGGCGAGATCGCCGTCGTTCTCGCCCCCTATGCGCCCGACCCGTTCCGGCCACGGGTCAAAGTGATAGCCGCCGCAAATGGGACTCGACTCGAACGCCCGTACGATGTGAATCTGTGGGAGGCCACCGAGGGCCAGCCGCACGCAGTGCAGGCGCCGCTGGATCCTTCGCTGTACGACATCGATCCACTTTCACATCTCACCTGATGACCACCTCATTCCAGCGTCGTCTCGCGCTCGGCGCCGTCTTCATCGCCGTGGCGCTGCTGGTGCCCTCCGCGCGGACCGCCGCGCAGCAACCGGCAACGAAGAACACTTCGGTCGCTTCCCGCAATCGGCTGCAGCGCCTCGCTGCGGCGATCCGTACCAAGGGCGCGTACGTGCCCGGCGAGCTGCTGGTCAAATTCCGCGCCGGCACCCAAGCGGCCGACCAGTCGCGGGCGCTCTCGGTGCTGCGTCGCGCCGCGACCACGAGCGAGACGCGATGGATCGGCGACGTGCTGCTGGTCGACACGCCGGGTGAGCCCGATGCGGCCGCCGCGGCGACAAGGCTGGCGATCGAGCCCGAGGTCGAATGGGCGCAGCCGAATTACCTGCGGCACCGCCTCGTGACACCCAACGATCCGGCGTTCGCCGATCAGTGGAACCTGAAGGCGCTGGACATGCCGCGCGCCTGGGACATCAACCCGGGCGGCACGTCGGCGGTGAAGATCGCGGTGATCGACACCGGAGTGACCACGACGACGGCGACGTTCACGTTCACGCTGTGGACCGGCGACGGATTCGAGGATGTGCCGGTCGCGTACCGCGCGAATCCGGATATCGCTGCCGGTCGGATGCTGCCGGGACGCGACTTCGTGTTCTGGCCGACGCTCGGCAGGACCGGTCCGGTGCTCGACATGGACGGGCACGGCAGCCACGTCGCCGGGACCGCGCTGCAGGAAACGAACAACAACGCGGGGGTGGCGGGAATGGCCTACGCGGCGACGCTGCTGCCGCTCAAGGCGTGTCTCAGCTACTGGGACGTCCAGATTCTGCTCGGCGCCGCCGGCGAGGAAGGCTTCATCGATCCGGCCGACGCCGGATTCTGCGACGACGCTTCCGTTGCCGACGCACTGCGCTATGCGGCGGACCAGGGTGCGCAGATCATCAACTACAGCGCCGGAGCCCCGGGCGCCGCGCCGATCCTGCTCGACGCGCTGCGCTACGCGGTGACGCACGGCGCGTTCGTGTCGATTTCCGCGGGGAACGAACAGCTCGATGGCAACCCGGTCGAATACCCGGCGGCATACGCGCCGCAGATCGACGGCGTCGTGGCCGTGTCGGCGGTCGGCCCATCGCTGCGCCGCGCTTATTACTCGAACAGCGGGTCGTACATCGAGCTGGCGGCGCCCGGCGGCAACGACCGCGAGGGCGGCGCCAACGGCATGATCTGGCAAACGACGCTGCTGCCGAGCGATTCGGATCCTGATACCGTCGTGCGCCCACGGTTCGACCGCTATGCAGTGGTCGCTTATGAAGGCACGTCGATGGCGGCACCGCACGTCGCGGGTGCCGCCGCGCTGCTCTACTCGCAGGGCATCACGACGCCGGCGGCCATCGAAGCGGCGCTGAAGCAGTTCGCCACCGATCTCGGTCCCGCCGGTCGTGACGACGACTTCGGCTACGGACTCATCGCACCGCGCCCGTCGCTGCGCGGAATGGGGCTGGCCAGATGAAGTGGCTGCTCATCACGCTGCTGACGCTCGGCGCCGCGATCCCCGCGTCGGCGCAGACCTTCACGATCCGTGGATTCGGTGATCTCGGCGCGACCGCGTTCACCGCGCAGCAAAGCTTCGAGGCGATTGTCGGGTCGCGCAGCGGCGTCGTCTTCGGCGGCGGCGTCGAAGCCATCCTGCCGCAGCACGTCTTCATCGACGTGCGCGCGTCGCGCTTCAAGAAGACCGGCAGCCGCGTATTCGTCTCCGGCGATCGCGAGTTCGACCTCGGCATCGACGACACCGTCACCGTCACGCCGGTGGAGATCACCGCCGGGTATCGCTTCACGCGCCCGAGGGCGACGATCGTGCCCTACGCCGGCGGCGGCATCGGCTGGCACCGGCTGCAGGAGACGTCCACCGGCGCCGACGAAGCCGACAACGTCGACGAGACCTTCCACGGCTACCAGCTGCTCGGCGGCCTCGACTTCCGCCTGACACGCCTCATCAGCGTCGCCGGCGAGGCGCAATGGGCCACGGTGCCGAACGCGCTCGGACAAAACCCGACGGCGGTGTCGACGGCGTTCGGCGAAACCAATCTGGGCGGAGCGACGGTCCGAGTCAAATTGGTAGTTGGTAGTTGGTAATTGGTAGTTGGTAGTCGGTAATTGGTAGTTGGTTGGGATTCGGGATTTGGGATTCGGGATTTGAAGACCGCCTCTCAGTTCCGCGCACGCGTGCTGGCCGCGGTCCGGCGCATCCCGCCGGGCCGGGTCGCGACCTATGGCGACATCGCGGCCCTGGCCGGGTCGCCCCGGGCGTGGCGTGCGGTCGGGACCATCATGCGCGAGAACCGCGATCCCGCGATGCCCTGCCACCGGGTCATCGCCTCCGGCGGCAGCCTCGGCGGCTACGGCGGTAATCTTCACCTGAAGCGCGAGCTCCTGCGCGCGGAAGGCCACGACGTCACCAGGACCAGGGTGCGCGGCTTCGCGGCCGTCCGGTGGGAGCCACGCAGGCCGACCAGACGGGATTAGCCACACGATCAGGGGCCTTCGCGGTGACGGCAACCCGCCGCATGGGCCCTCCCGTCTAAGCTCTCAGACGCGTGAGAGACACGGATCTGGAGCTGGCGCAGCGCTGCCGGCGGGGCGAGGCCGGGGCATTCGAACAACTGTATCGGGCCCACGCCGGGCGGCTCTACAACCTGGTATACCGGATGGCCGGCACGCAAGCCGAGGCCGAGGACCTGCTGCAGGAGGTCTTCCTGCAGGCACACCGCAAGCTCGGAAGCTTCCGCGGCGAGTCGAGCCTGGGCACGTGGCTGTATCGTCTGGCCGTGAACCAGTGCCTGGACTTCCTCCGCGGCCGGCAGACCCGCATGTCGCGGACCACCGACTCGCTCGACGAGGAAGGAGCGGCAGAACCGGCGGCCGCCAGTCCCGCCGTGCCGACCGCGATCAGCCGGCTCGACCTCGATCGCGCCATCGCCAGGCTGCCCGACGGCTGCCGCGCCGCATTCATCCTTCACGACGTCGAAGGGTTCGAGCACAACGAAGTGGCACGCCTGCTCGGCGTGTCGGAGGGGACGTCGAAGTCGCAGGTGCACAAAGCGCGGCTGAAGCTCAGGATGATGCTGAGCCCGGCGGCACCGGCGGCGACGACGGAGTACGCACGATGACTTGTCAGGATTTGGAACTCGACCTCGGCGACCTCGCGGACGGCTCGATCGCCGCCGATCGCCGCCCGGCCGTCGAGCGGCATCTGGCCACCTGCGCGGCATGCCGCGCGCTGGTGGCGGATCTGCGCACGGTGCGCGCCGCGGCCCGCACGCTCGAGCCGCGACTGCCGTCGCCGCAGGTGTGGACGCGGATCGCCGCCGCCGTGGCGGCCGAGTCCCGGCCGAGGTCGCGGTGGCACTGGCTCGACTTCGGCAGCGTCGGCATGCGCCCCGTGCTCTCTGCCGCGGCGCTCGTGCTGATCCTGGTCGGCGGCAGTTGGCTGGCGTTCCGCGATGCGGTGACGGAGGAGCCACGTCCGCGCTCCGAGATCGCCCGCGTCGACCACCCGATCGGCGCCCCGCTCGAGCCGGTCGGGACGACGCTGACCGCCGCCGAACGGCACTACACCGACGCGATCACGTCGCTCGAGCAGATCGCCAGGACCGAAGGCAACACGCTCGATCAGCCGACCGCGGCGGTCGTGCAGGAGAACCTCGCGGTCGTCGACAAAGCGATCGGCGAGAGCCGGCAGGCGCTGCAACAGGATCCGTCGAGCGGCGTCGCGCAGGAAAGCCTGTTCGAAGCGCTCCACAGCAAGGTGACGCTGCTGCAGGAAACCGTCGCCCTTATCAACGAGATGCGCAACGGCAACCCGGATGCCGCGGCGCGCATCATCTCCGGAATGAACCAATGAGAGCCATCACAGCAGCCGTCGTCGTCAGCGGTCTTCTCGCCGCCGGGGCTCCCGCCGCGGCGCAGGGGCCCGAGTACACCGAAAACTTCTCGCGCACAATCAAGATCGGCACGGCCGGCAACCTCGACCTGTCGAACATCGCCGGCGACGTCGTGATCACCGGCGGCCGCGGCGACGAGGCGCGCATCCAGGCGGTCAAGCGCGTACGCGACGGCAACGAAGCGGCCGCGCGCGCGCTGCTGCGCGACGTGATGATCCAGATTACCGAGCGCACGGGATCCGTGCAGATCCGCACCGAGCAGCCGCAGCGCCGGCGCGTCGCCGCGGCGGTCGACTACACCGTCGCGGTACCGGAAGGCACCGCGGTCAACGTGAAGACGGTCTCCGGCAATCTGCGCGTGAGCAACATCCGGGGCGATCTGCGAACTGAGTCGGTGAGCGGCGACGTCAACATCGCCACCGTTGCCAAGCTGCGCGCGCTGAGCGCCATCTCCGGGGACGTCGCGCTCAGCGACGTCGAGGGCGAGGACGTCGTCGCCAATCTGGTCAGCGGCGATTTCAACGCCCGCAACCTCAAGGCAAGGAGCTTCGAACTGCAGACGGTCAGCGGGGACATTCACGTCGACGCGCAGTGCGACCGGGTCGACCTGAAGACCATCAGCGGCAACATCGACTACACCGGCCGGCTCGTCCGCAACGGCCGTTATCAGATGCAGTCGCATTCCGGCGGCGTCCGCATCACGCCGACCGGCAACGTCGGCTTCGACCTGGACGCCAGCACGTTCAACGGCGACGTCCACTCGGACTTCTCGCTGAACCTGCGCGGCAGCGCCACCGCGAGTGCGACGGCCAGCGGCAACGGCTTCACGCGCGGCCCGCGGATCAACAGGGCGGTGCGCGGGACGTACGGTGACGGCGGCGCGCTGCTCGACGTGCGCACGTTCAGCGGCGACGTCGTGATCGTGAAGCGGTAGCCGGGCGTTGTGAATGGTGAATCGTGAATGGTGAATCGTGAATTGTGAATCGTGAATCGTGAATCAGGCGTCGTCGCGGCGATTGCGATAGCGGTGCTCACCGGCATCGCTGCGTCGCCTCCGCGAGTGGACGTCGAAGCGTTGATGGGGACCGTCAGGACGTTGGCGTCGCCCGAGATGGAAGGCCGGCGCACCGGTACCGCCGGCGCCGCGCGCGCGCGTCGCTTCATCGTCGACGCGTTCAAGCGCATCGCGCTCGACGAGCTCTTACCCGGTTACGAGCAGCCGTTCGGCGAGGGCACCAACGTGATCGGCGGCATCACCGGTCGCGACGCGGCGGCACGCACCATCGTCGTCAGCGCACACTACGATCATCTCGGCGTGCGCGACGGCCGGGTCTATCCGGGCGCCGACGACAACGCGTCGGGCGTCGCCGTCCTGCTCGAGTGCGCGCGGTACCTGCGCGCCCATCCGCCGCGGCATCGCATGCTGTTCGCGGCGTTCGATGCAGAGGAAGCCGGCCTCAAGGGAGCCGCGGCGTTCGTCGACCGCCCTCCGGTGCCGCGCCGGTCGATCGCGATCGACATCAACTTCGACATGGTCGGCCGCGACGTGCACCACACGATCTTCGCTGCCGGCACGCACGAATATCCCTGGCTGGTGCCGATCCTCGATCCGGTGCGACGCCGGTCGGGCGTGACGGTGCTCTACGGCCATGACCGGCCACGGCGCGGCCCCGCCGATGCCGACGACTGGACGAAGCAGTCGGATCATGGGCGCTTTTACGAGGCGGGCATACCGTTCGTCTATTTCGGCGTCGAAGATCACCCCGACTACCACCAGCCGGGCGACACCGCCGAGACCATCGATCCGGTCTACTTCGGACGTGTCGCCGAGACGCTCCTCGACGCTGTGCTCGCCGTCGACGACCGGCTCGGGTCCTGACGTCTCATTCCCAGTCGCGTCCCGGCCGCTCTTCCGGCAGCAGAACCCCCAGCGCCTCCTGCAGCTCCGCCGGATTGTGAAAGTCCGCCGTCTCGGGCAGCTGCCGGATGCGATTGATCACGTCTGCGGGCGCGCCGTTTTCGAGCGCCTTGGCGATCAGCTTGTTGCGCGGCGCCGGAAAGTCGATCCCTCGCAGCGCCTGATGCATCTCGATGTGGGCCATGCAGCTGACGCCTGCACCTCGCGGGCCAGTCGTCCGCTCAAGCTTCGCCGCAAGGTGCCGATTCCGTAGACGTCGAGCTGCGCTATGCGCCTGATCAGCTTTTTTCTCGCCGTCCCCGGCAACGCCGAGCAGCGCGGCCGCCTCCAGGTTGGCACCAGGCGGTGGTCGCTGGCGCACGTCGTCTCGCCGGACCAGCAATGAGGCGGTCGTTTGCCGACCTGCCGATCGCTCGCAAGCTGATCGTGATGACGGCGGCGTCCACCGCCACCGCACTCGTGCTGTCTGGCAGTGCAACGATCGTCTTCGAGGCCGCGACCGCGCGCGCCCACCTGGTGAGTGAGCTCACGATGCTGGCCGAAGTCGTTGGCCGCGACAGCGCCGCGGCGCTCGCGTTCCGCGACGCCGCCGCGGGACGCCAGATGGTCCAGGCGGTCGCCGCCGACCCGCACGTCGTCGAGGCGCAACTGCTGCTGCCCGACGGCCGGCCGTTCGCCCGCTACGTCCGTCCTGGTGCGGTGAGATCGGCCGACGACGAATATCCGCCGTCGGCACTGGCCGCCGGCGCCACCGAGCATCTCGTTGCCGATAATCGCCTCCTCGTCGTGAGCCCGGTCGTGCTCGCCGGAGAACGCATCGGCACGGTCTATATCGAGTCCGACCTCAACGATCTGCGAGCGCAGATGTGGCGCTCGGCCGCGGTCAGCCTCGCCGTCCTGGTCGGTGCACTGCTGGCCGCGGCGTTGGTCGCGCGCCGGCTGCAGCGCGCGATCTGCGATCCGGTGTTGCGGCTCGCCGCCATGGCGCGCGAAATTCAGAGCGACGGTCGTTACGACCGGCGCGCCGAGACGGCCGGTCACGACGAGGTCGGAGCGCTGGTCGACGGCTTCAACCATCTCCTCTCCAAGGTAGAGTCGCAATCGACGACGATTCAACGCGCCAACGATGATGTGGAGGCGATCGTCGCCGCCCGCACGGCGGAACTGACACGGGCGAACGCCGACCTGATCGCGGCGCGCGACCGGGCGCTGGACGCCAGCCGCGCCAAGAGCGAGTTCCTGGCGAACATGAGTCACGAGATCCGCACGCCGATGAACGGCATCATCGGCATGACCGGACTTGCGCTCGACAGCCCGCTCACCGATCAGCAGCGCGAATGGCTGATGACCGTCAGGTCGTCTGCCGGATCGCTGCTGGCGATCCTCAACGACATCCTCGACGTCTCGAAGATCGAAGCGCGCAGGCTGGAGCTGGAATGCGCGCCCTTCCTGCTGCGCGAGCTGATCGCCGCAACGCTGCAGCCATTCGCCGTCGAGGCGTCGCAGCGGGGGATCCAACTGCTCACCGACATCGCGCCCGACGTGCCGGCCGCGATGGTCGGTGACGCGTTGCGACTGCGGCAGATCATCGCGAATCTGGTTGGCAACGCCGTCAAGTTCACCGGCGACGGGCACGTGCTGCTGGCGGTGCATCCGGAGTCGCGCGAAGGGGCGATCTACCGCCTGCACTTCACCGTGGCCCTTTCCAGCACAGTGGGATCCGAAGCTTGGAATTCACGTGACTTGAAGTCGCGG
>JADMIO011011085.1_pt1 | contig 67082 bp, 54 predicted proteins | sample 8958161 | NCBI WGS metagenome assembly JADMIO01 (sample SAMN16585339, study PRJNA669376) | soil metagenome | isolation source: Crop rotation soil | place: USA: Cullars Rotation, Alabama | collected 2011 | reverse complement strand
CGCGACAACTTGTCCACGTGGAATTCTAAGCTTAGGATCCCAATGTGCTGGAAAGATCGTCGCGTCGCGCCCGACACTCACGATCCGCCCGTCGCCGGCGAACTGCACACTCAGCACGCCGCCGGGGATCGCGCCGTACTCACCCGACGCCGCTTTCCGCTGGTGCGCCTTCGCCATCGTCGCCATCGGGAATCCATCCATCACGTTCCACACGATGAGCTGCCCGTCCTCGCTCCCCGACGCCAGCAGCTGCCCGTCGCCCCGCCAGCTCACCGACGTGATCGAATCCTTGTGGTCCGCCAGCGTCCCCGCCAGTCCGCCCGCCGCGCTCTCCCACAGATACAGGCCGCCGCTGCGATCGCCCGTTGCCAGCCGCGTTCCGTCCGGAGAAAACTCCAGTGCCGTGATCCAATCCGTATGCTTCTTGATCTCGTACGCCAGCTTTCCATCCGCGACGGAATACACGCGCACGACCTTCCCCGGGCCGCCGAGCGCCACCAGCTTGCCATCCGCGCTCACGTCCGCCGCGAGCACCAGGTCCTTCTCCTCGCCTATGGACGCGACCCGCTTTCCCGACCGCACGTCGAACAGCACAACCCTGCCCGATTGCACTGCGCGCCCGCCGGCCGTTAGCAGGATCTCGCCGTTGCGGCTGAATCGCAGCACATGCGGGACGCCCTCCGGAAACGCGAACTCGCCCGCACTCGCGCGCTTTGCCAGATCGTAAAGGTACACGCGCTCATGCCCCGCGATCGCGATCAGCGGAGCCCACGGACTGGCTGCCAAAGCCGTGATCGGGTGCGCGCGCCCAGGCTCCTGCAGGCTCACACGCGCCAGCCCTTCCGGCATCGCCGGCGGACCTGCCGGCTTGTTCAGATCGTTCGCGCGATAGGTGGCCGACGGCCCCACCGGCCCTTTCCGCAAACTCGTGGCCGTCTCCAACAACCCGCCCTGAATCCACTCGCGAATGGTCGCGATCTCGGCATCCGGAAGCTTCGCCTGTCCCAGCGGCATCTGCGGAGCCCCGTCCTCCCGCGCGACAGCCTTATACAACAGCGACCCCGCCGCACGCCCCGCGATCACCGCGTCGCCCGAAGACCCGCCCTTCAAAACCCCGGAATAACTCTCCAGGTTCAACCCCGACCGCATCTCCCCCGCCGAATGACACGCGAAACACCGCCGGGCAAAGAGAGGCTTCACATGGTCTTCGTAATTGACCTGCGCAATCGCCATCCCCCGCAGAGACGCAAAGACGCAAAGAAAACGCAGAGCGCGCCAACCCGGTCTTCTCTGCGCTTTCTCAGCGTCTCCGCGTCTCGGCGGGGGAAAATCGCTCTCTCTCATCTCGCCTCAATGATTAAACTCAAACTCCGTGCTATTCACCAGGGCCCACAACACATCGTCATACGCCGCCTTGTCCCCGCGCCCCGCCACATCCATCATCTTCTTCATCTCCGCGTCGCTCGCCTTCCGCCCCAGCGCCCGGATGAATAGCTCGTCCACGATCTCCCCGGGCTTTTTGCCCGCCTTGATCATCTCCGCGATCACGGGACTCCGTGCCAGTTTCTGTTCGATCGTGTTCCCGTTCACCATATGCAGCGCCTGGGCCAGCGTGGGCTCCAGCCGCTCCTCAGACGCATTTACCGAATCCCGCGCCGCGGCGCCGAACGTCTTCAGAAAATAGCTCGATCGATTCCCGCCCTCGTACAACTGCACCGCGCGCAACCCGCGCGGCATGTCGTTGAAGTCCGACGGCGTCTCCGTGATCTCGGCCATCGAATCCAGCAGCACGTCCGCCCGCAGCCGGCGCAGCCGCTGGTGCGAGAACTGTGAATCGTCATCGCGATTGGTCTCATTCGCCGCCACCGATAGCTGGTACACACGCGATGTACAAATATCGCGGACCAGCTTGCGCATATCGAAATCGTACGCCACCAGGCGTTTGCCTAACTCCTGCAGTAGTTCCTTATTACTCGGAGGATTGCTGATGCGAACGTCGTCCACCGGGTCTATGATCCCGCGCCCGAAAAACTGCGCCCAGATCCGGTTCGCCATGTTCTCGCGGAACCATGCGTTGTCTTTGCTGGTGAGCCATTCCGCCAGTGCCGTACGGGGATCTTTTCCCTTCACGTCCGGTTGCGCACCGCCAAGAAACGTCGCCGGCACCGGATGTCCATCCAGCAGGTGCTTCGCCGGCGCGGCGTTGACATCGTTGTACACCAGGAATTCGCGCGCTTCGCTCGCCATCTTCCGCTTCACGCCGGTGAAGAAGCTGACGAACCCGTAGTAATCCTCCTGCGTCCACCGGTCGAACGGATGGTTGTGGCACTGCGCGCACTGCACGCGCATTCCGGTGAAGATCTGCGCCACGTCTTGCGCCACCGCCTTCGCGTCATACTGGCCCTGTGGCAGCATCGTATACAGGTTGACCGGAGGGTTCTGCAGATTGCTGCCCGCGCCCGCCACCTGCGCCTTCACGAACTGATCCAGCGGCGTGCGCTTCCGCATCTGCTCGCGAATCCAATCGTAGTAAGAGGACGCGGCCTTGCGATCGGTGCCGAACGCGCTGTTGTTATCGCTGCGGATCTTGAGCCACTCGCTCCACTTCGCCGCCCACAGGTCGTTAAACTCATCGCGCGCCAGCAGCGCGTCCGTCAGTTTCGCGCGCTTCGCCGGGTCGCGATCCGCCATGAACTTGCGGTACTCCCCGGGTGTCGGCACCAGCCCGATCACATCCAGATACGCGCGCCGGAGAAACTGCTCATCGCTCGCGACTCCGCTCGGCAGAATGCGCAGCTTCTGTAGCTTCGCGTATACCAGATTGTCGATATAGTTGTTCGCCGCCAGTTTCGGCCACTTGAACTTGCCATCGGGTAGCGCGATGATCTCCGCCCCTACCGTATATTTAGCGAAGCGCGCGAACACGAACGTGTCGCCGCGTTTCCCGCGTGTGACCACGCCCTGTTCGTCGATATCCGCCGTGTTCTTGTTATTCGTTAGGTACAGCGCGAGTTGGTTCACCACGCGCGACGAGCCATCGGAATACTTCGCGATCACCTGTAGCGGACGCCGCTTATCCTTGCCTTCGAACACCACCTTGTCCGGCACGAGCGTGATGCCCGTGACCTGAGGCACGGTGGCTTTATCGTCCTGAGCGCCCTCTTGAATCCAGTGCAGTAGCGTCTTGTAATACTCGCTGTCGGGACGTATGCGGCGTCCGCCGGTATGCGGCACTGCGCCGATTGCCTTGAGCAGCACCAGGCTCTGCGCCGGTGCGGCCAGATCCACCCGCCGCCCCACCATCTGCTGGGTCAACCGGTAGTAATCTCCAGCGGGGTCGTACCCGAAAAGCGAAAGATGAAATCCGTCCTTGCCCGAGGCTGCCCCATGACAGCCGCCCGAATTACACCCGGCCCGGAAGAACACCGGCATCACGTCGAGCCGAAAACTCACCGCTCTGGGCGGGCCCTGAACCGTAGCCGCAAATAGAGGTATCCCGAGCAACAGCCCGCACCATCCACGTCTCACAACGCCCTCGCCAGGTCCACGCGCACCATACCCGAACCCGTCTTCGATTTCACCGTCTGTCCCGCCTCGTGAAATTCCACCTCGCAAGTGACGCCCTTGTACAGTCCCGCCAAAGCGTCGGCATCCGCCTCGATCTGAATCGTCACGTCCTTATCCGCAGCCGAGATTTCCGCCGTCCCCACCTGCTTCACCCCGCGCGGCAACTGGAGCAGCGTGACCTTCGCCTTGCCCTCGAACGCACGATTCACTTTGACCACGCCCACGATCTGGCCGCGCTTCCCACGCTCCACACTGGTCCTCTGCAGGTCGATCGAAAGGTACGGCTGCATCACTCGCAACTCCACGAACTCGCTCGAAACGCGCACCCGCCCGATGCCGCTGAACGAATCCCCGCCCACGGTAGATGCGTTGATCGCGATCTGGTAAACGCCCGGCACGGCCTTGTCGTTTGCCTGGATTTTGATCGTCGCTTCGCTCTTACCCGCGGGTATCGTGACTGTGGGTTCGTGTGAAACACCGGGCGGCAGCCAGTCCGGTTGGACCTCTGTCACACCAACAAAATCTTTATTTTTCTCGACTAAGACCTTTAGTTGCAGGTCACTACCCTGCATTACCCCCATTTGGGGGTATATCTGTTTCACGTGAAACAGAGCCGGTTCCGTCACAGCCAGCGCGTACTTATTAAGAAAGACATAGTGCCACGGCAACTCGCCCGGCCGGTTGACCAGCGCGAACGCCTGCCGCGATCCCGATTCAAGTTTCACGCTCCGATCCACCGGTCGCGCCAGGATCTCGATCAGCGCCGCTTGGGGTACCGCATCCTCCGCCGCCACGAACTGCACCGGCACTTTCGTCAGTCCCTTCGTGACGCGCGGCGCAATCATCGTCACGCCTTTGGGCAGCCCCACCGCTTCCAATTCCAGCTCGCCTTTGTAATTGTTTCCTACGCCCTGCGCCAGTTGCACGTCGAGGGTCCAGCGATTGCCCTGCGGCACGATCAGGCCGGTGAGCCGAGGCAACTGGTATCCGTCCGGCATGGTGATGTGCGTATTGATGGTGTCGCGCACCGGTTCGATCTCGATGCGATACACGTGATCGGGTCCGGCCGCGCCAGCCGCGTCTTCGATCCCCAGCACATACTCGCCATCGTTCGGCACCCGAAACACAGTGACCGGATCCTGCTGGTCCTTCACATACCAGGTCCCGCGCATGGAGGGCCGGCCCAGATCCACCAGACGGGCATCATCGGCCTCCACCAGATTCTTCGTCGTGCTGGCGGAGCGAATCCAAATCTTCGGGTCCACCGGCGCGCCCAGCGTGCGCGCAAAAACCTGCACTTTCCAGTTCTGCCCCTTCTTCGCCGCAAACCGGTAGGTGTGCGGTTCTCCTGCTTTATCCAGAATCCCGTTCAGCGCCGCGGGCAGATTCACATTCGCCTCCGGCCAAATCACATTCGGGTAATCGGAAACGCGCAACATATTTGCCGAAGGAGCGTCTCCCAGGTAGCCGAAGTCCCCGGCCTTCTGAGGCAACTCAATCGACACGGTCCGCTCGCCCGCGGGATCGCCCAGCAGCCGCGCCGAAATCGTGCTGCCCGATGGTCCGCCTGCCGGGAAAACTGCCGTCGGCCGCGAGAACGTCCCGATGTGCGCGCGATACCACGCCTGCCGCGGCGGGTAATAGATCTGCTGCTTGATCTCCACGAAGTAACTGCCATCGCGCGGCGCCAGCACACTGAGCACGGGATCCTGCACGTAGAGCGCGCTATCGTCATTGCGGCCGATCGTCTTACCCGCCGCATCCAACACCTGCACGGCCAGATCGCTCTCTCCGCCGAAATGCAGCGTGCCGAGTCGCGCCGCTTCCACCTCCACGGAAATCCGCTGCCCCTGCTTAGCCTCCACACGATAAACATCCACATCCATGTCCGGTCCCGGCAGGATCTGGCCTTCCACCGTGACGTTCATCGCGATGGCCTTGGCTTTCGCGATCGTATCGTTCTGCCCGATCTTGTCTTCGAACTCGTACACCGTCTGGAAGGGGCTCACCCAGAAAGTCACCGCATCGCTCAGCGAGGTCGCCGTGCGGACCCGCAGGACGTGTTCGCCGATCGGGCAATCTGGCGCGATCTGAAACTTGACCTTGAATCCGTCGCCGGGTTTGGGGAGCGGCACGAACTCGCTGGCTTTGATGCCGGGCTGGTAAAAGAGGATCTCCCGCGGGTTCTCCAGAAACGACCCGTGGAATTCCACCGAGACGGTTGCACACAGCCCGCCGCCGCGCGGCAGCAGGTAATCGATCATGTAGCGCGGTTCCGCGGCCAGCCATCCGGCCGCGAGCGCCGCCGTAAGGATTACGCGGCGCATAGCGCTTCGACGGCCTTGCCGTCGCGCACAATATCGATCGGCCGATTGCCCGGCGCCAGCAGCCGGTCTTCGCTGTTGATGCCGAGCTGGCGGTACACGGTCGCGAGGAAGTTTTCCACCGTGACCGGGTCGCGATCCGGCTCGGCCGAGGTGGCGTCGGTCGCGCCGTAAATTTGGCCGCGCGTGATGCCGCCGCCGGCGAGCACCTGCGAGTAGACGCGCGCCCAGTGGTCGCGGCCGCCGCTCTCGTTGATCTTCGGCGTGCGGCCGAATTCGCTAGTCACCATCACCAGCGTGGAATCCAGCAGACCGCGCTGATCCAGATCGGTGATGAGGCCGCTAAACGCGTGGTCGAACGCGGGCAGCCCGTCGCTCACCCCTTCTTTGATACGGGTGTGATTATCCCAACTGCCGTACATCACGGTCACGAGCCGCGCGCCGGCTTCCACAAGCCGCCGTGCCAGCAGCAACTGGCGGCCTACACCGCGCCGCGGATAGTCGCCATAGAGCTTCGTCATCGCGTCGGGCTCGCCATCCAGGGAGAAAGCCTTGCGTGCCTCGGCGGAGCTGATCAGCTTGTAAGCCTGCTGATAAAACTCGCCCATCGCGTCGAGCTCGGCCGGGTTGCCTTCCACCTGGCGGAAGTGGTCCTCCAGGGCCTGGCGCGCGCTGCGGCGCTTATCGAAGCGTTCCTCCGTCATGCCTTTCGGCAGGGTGATGTCGCGCACCTGGAAGTTGCGCTGGCCGGGGTCCGCGCCCACTTCGAAGGAGCCATACTTAGAGCTGAGATATCCCGTGCCGCCCGCCGGAGGCACCCGCGGCAAGCCGACATAGGCCGGAATGTTATTCCGGGAACCAAACTCGTGCGACACCACAGCGCCGATGCTCGGGTGCACAATCGCGGGCGAAGGAAGATAGCCCGTGAACATTTGATAAGTCGCCTGCGCGTGATCCGGGATCCGGCCGGTGACGCTTCGTACCACTGAAATCTTATCCGCGATCTGTGCGGTGCGCGACAGATTCTCACTGAAGACCACGCCGGGAATCTTAGTCTTCACCACGCCCAAAGGACCGCGATACTCGACGGGAGCTTCAGGTTTGGGGTCCCACGATTCCTGCGACGCCAAGCCGCCGGGGAGAATGATCTGGATCACACTCCTGGCCTTGCCTTCGGCCTTTCGCGGCGCGCCCCCCGCGTTGCGGACCTCGCCGGCGCGCAACAGATCCGCGAGCGTCAGCCCGACTCCGCCAAGAATGCCAACCTGGATAAAGCTGCGGCGGCCGAACGCCGTGGGATACTGCGGCCCGGAACATTCGTGCATCGCGTCTCCTTCGATATAGTTTAAACGCCGCAAGCCCCTGAAGGTTTACTGTTTTACGAAGATTTACCGCGTGTTGGCGAATGCTTTGGCCCACCTCGCGCTAAGTGCATTGGAATGGAGATCATCGATTCCATTGAACAGTTAGAGCGATTGCGCGGGGAGTGGAGCGAGTTGTGGGATTCCGATCCGCGCGCCACTGTATTCCAAAGCCCCGACTGGCTGCTGCCGTGGACGCGCCACTTATGGGGTGGCGGCAAACTGCGTGTGGTAACTTTGCGATGCGGCTCGCGATTGGTGGGCGTTGCGCCACTATTCGTGTGGGGAACCGGCCGCGTGTCGTGGCTCGGATCCGGAATCTCGGACTATCTGGGGATCACCGCGGTGCCGGAGTTCGCAGACCAAGTCGCGCGCGCGACGCTGTGCGGGCTCGCCGAGATGCGCGAGGAGTGGGAGCGTTGCGATCTGGAGGAACTGCGCGAGGATTCGCCGTTGCTGCGCGCGGCCGCTCCGGACGGGATAATCGCGCGGATCGAGGAGTGCAGCGTGTGTCCGGCACGATGCCTGAGTGAGCCGCTGCCCGCCAGGCTGCTCAAGAACCTTCGGTACTCGGAACGGAGGCTGGGGCAGTTCGGATTTGTCCGCGGCGACTTATCGGATCTTTTCCGCTTGCATGAAATGCGATGGGGCGGGGAAGGCGTCCTGCGATGCCCGCGCGTGCAGGCCTTTCACGCCGCCGCGGCCGGACGCTTTGCACGTCTGTACGCTCTGCGCGTGGACGGTAAAGTGATCGCGGCGCAGTACGACCTGATGGCGAAGGATCGTGCGTGCTATTACCTCAGCGGGTACGATCCGGCCTATAGCGAATTCAGTCCGGGATCTCTGCTGCTGCGCCACTCGATGGAGGAGGCGGCGCGCGAGGGCGCCCGTGTGTTCGATTTTCTGCGACAGCCCGAACCCTATAAGTACGCCTGGGGCGCCCGCGATCAGACCAACCGTCGGCTGGTTCTAAACCAGTCCTAGCCAGGCTAGCTCAGGTAAAATCCTCAGATTGCGAGCCACAAATTGCGCAAGGCGGTGTATACTGTCTGGAACTTGGGCCTGCCAGGATGAGAGTCCTGGCTCGTAGGGAAAGTCGGAAACGTTTCCGAATACTCGTTTTGGAGGGTTTGAATGCGTCGTCTACGTTCGCTTTGCGTTCTTCTCCTGGCCGCTGCGCTTAGCGTCAGCCCAGCCTTTTCGCAGTTGGTCAGCGCCACCATCGTCGGCAGTGTAACCGATGCTTCGGGAGCAGTGGTGGCCAATGCCAAGATCACGCTTACAGAGACCAATACCGGCGTGGACCGCGCCAGTGTGGCGAATGAGAGCGGCAATTTCACCTATCCCAACCTTCCCCCAGGCCGGTATAAAGTCACGGTAGAGATGCCGGGATTTAAGAAGGAAGTTCGCGACGGCGTCAACCTGGACGTGGGCTCCACCGCGCGCGTGGACATGCGGCTGACGCCGGGCGGCGTGACGGAGACCGTCGAAGTAACGGCCGAGGCTGCGGTACTGAAGACCGATAAGGCCGACATCAGCACCACCGTGGATGCGGTCCAGATCCAGGAGCTGCCGAATCTGTTTAACGGCAATTACCAGCTCATGCTATCGCTGGTGCCGGGAGTTTCGGAGCCCACCGAGCAGCACTCGCAGTTCTTTAACGCGGCCAGTTCGGTGCAGATGAACACTTTCGGCCAGCCGCGCATGGCGAACAACTATCAGGTGGAGGGCATCGATAATAACGAGCGCACCGGCCTGCTTCAGATCATGATCCCGCCGAAAGAGGCGATTCAGCAGGTGAGCGTCTCCACCAGCAACCACGATCCGGAGCTCGGGCGCGGCACGGGAGCCGTCAGCAACGTCGTGCTCAAATCCGGGACCAATAGCTATCACGGCGCCGTGTACTGGAATCTGCAGAACAGCGCCACCAGCAGCCGCAGCTTCTTCAATCCCTCGGTGGGGCATATCGCATACAACCAGGTGGGCGGCAATATCGGCGGTCCCATCAAGAAGAATAAGCTGTTCTACTTCACCGACTATCTGAAGACGATGGACCACGAGGCCAACACCAACCAAGCCAACGTTCCCTCGATGGATTACCGCGCCGGCAACTTCAGCATCGATCCCACCCACATCGTTTACGATCCGTACAGCGCCGATCTCACCGTGAAAGGCGGCGTTGGCCGTACTCCTTTCGCGGGAAACATCATTCCGCAAAACCGCATCAACCCGGTGGCGGCAAAGATCCTGGCTTTGGTGCCGCCGCCCAACCAACCGTTCACCCCACTGACGCAGACCAACAATTACTTCGCGCTGCTGCCGTTCACCAAGACCACCGACCACGTGGACGCGAAAGTGGATTACCAGGCCAGCGACAAGGACCGTTTCAGCGTCCGCTTCAGCTATGAGAAGCCGGTGATCTACCAGGCTTCGCTATTCGGCGACGCCGGCGGACCGGCGCAGGGCGCGTTCCAGGGAACCGGCGTGCAGCGAACCTATAGCACCGGTCTGAACTGGGATCGCACTATTTCGCCTACTCTGATCGTGCAAACCCGGGTCGGCGTGGCGTACTACAACAACATCGCCAGCCAGACCGATTATGGAAAGAAGGACTCCGAGGCCGTCGGCATTCCCGGCATCAATATCAACGAGTTCACGAGCGGCATGGTGTCCATCGATCTTGGCGGTTATTCGAACCCCCTGGTCGGTTATTCGGCCAGCCTTCCGTGGGTCCGCGCTGAGACCAACATCAACTTTGTCAATACGTGGACCAAGATCGCGCACAATCACACCATCAAGTGGGGCATAGACATTCGACGCCTCAGGGACTGCCTGCTTCAGGACCAGACGTTCAGCCCGCGTGGCCGGTACACCTTCCGCACGGGTCAGACTTCCGTCACGGGTTCGCCCGGAGGGACCGGACTTCCGAACGACGTGGCAAGTATGCTGCTCAGCGTGCCCAGCGACGTCGCGCGCGATGTGAACACGTATTTCCCCTCCTTGCGCGGCACCAACATCTTCTCGTTTATCGCGGACCAGTGGCAGGTGTCGCCGCGGCTTACGGCTTCGATCGGTCTGCGTTGGGAGTTGTATCCGCCTATGACGCCGGAACACGCCGGCGGCTTTTCCAACTACAACCCGTTCGATAACACGCTGGTGATCGCGGGCGTGGGCAAGAACCCGTCGAACCTGGGTATGAACTTCTACAAACATTACTTTGCGCCCCGCATTGGTTTGGCATACCGCCTGAGGGAAGGCAAGTACGGCACGGTGGTCCGTACCGGATCGGGCTTCAGCTATACCACGTTCCCCGACAACACGTACGCTTACAACTATCCTGTGAGGTCGAATAACGAATACGTACCTTTTGGCGGGGACACGTTTACAGGTGTGTTCCTTCCGGATGGAAGGCAGGCAACTTTACAGAACGGTTTCCCTGCGCCCTACGACGTGCCGATTCCCGCCGATGGCATTATCCGGAATCCCGACGTGACCCAATCCTACGTCTATATCCCGCAGGATTATAAGAACTCGTACGTGATCCAGTGGAACTTTGCCATCCAGCAGTCTCTGCCGGGTCACTTGAATCTCGACGTAGCCTACGTAGGCAGCCACGGCGTCGACACCCCGTCAGCGGTCAATCTCAATCCCGGCCTGATCTTCGGGGCCGGCAATGCCGGGCAGCCCTACTTCCAGAAGTTCGGACGGGCTGTGGGCGAAAGTCAGTATTACCAAGGCTTCTCCTCCTCCTACCATTCGCTGCAAGGGAAGTTTGACCGGCGCTGGACATCAGGTCTCACGATGACCACCGCGTTTACCTGGCAGAAGGCCATGGCCTTCACGGACGGCAATACTAGCGGTTTGCCCCGCTGGTACATTAACCCGCGCCGCAACTATGCCCGCGTTGACTACGACCGCACCTTGAACTTCGTGCAAAGCTACGTCTACCGCTTGCCGTTCGGCAAGAAGCAGCACTTCCTCAATCATGGCGTATTGGCGGCGGTCTTTGGCGGATGGCAGGCAACCAGCATTCTGACGCTGCGGACCGGTTCGCCGCTGACCTTCACCGACGGCGCGGCAAGCGTCAACCCTACGGCTACGGGCAATACCCAGACGCCCAATCAGATTGCCCCGATTAACGTCCTGCACGGGATCAATATCGGTAATCTCTGGTTTGACCGAAGCAGTTTCGCCAGAACGGCCCCGGGAACATTCGGCAGCATGGGCCGGGCGGTCTGGAGCGGTCCCGGCCAGTTCCGCCTGGATTCCGGCGTTTCCCGCTGGATCAATTTCAACGAGCGATGGAAGATGCAGATTCGGGCCGATTCCTACAACGTCACGAATACGTCTTTCTTCAGCAACCCGAACACAGATTTCAATAGCGCGAATTTCGGGTACATCACGGGAACGAACGGCAGCGGATCCGGAGTCAACGGGTTCTCGTCGTCACGGTCGGTCCAGTTTGCGATGAAGATTCAGTTCTGAGCAGTGAGGCGGAAGGGCGAGGCCGGGAGTCCCGCTGCGTTGAGCAGCGTGCACTGGGGATTGTCTTTCCAGGCGTAGCGGGCGTAGGTGGGTGCTTCGACGCTGTCGCTGCGGACCACCACCGTGCTGCCCTCGATGCGCGCGGTAGCTGGCGCATACTTTTGGTCTGGTCCGGCGATCTCGAAGCCTTTGAGGTCGCCGATCAAACCGTGGGCGTGTTCGAACCAGACGCGGAGCGCGTCGCCCTCGCGGGTTAGCTGGTGGGCCGTAGGGCCTGAGTACTCCAGATCCTCTCCGTACGCGATCGCGCGGGCGGCGAGGGAGAGGCGAGTTCCAACGGTCTTCTTGTCCGGCGGGTGAATGTTGTCCGGTGTGCCGATATCGATGGTCACGGTCATCGCGGTATTGCGCAGCGCCAGGGCCTGACGCTGGCCCTCCCGCAGGGTGGGCCAATCGCTATCGGGTGCGTGGTAGTTCGCAAGCTGTACGTAGAGGAATGGAAAATCGCCGAGGCCCCAGGCGCGGCGCCAGTCGCCGATCATGGTCTGCAGGAGCCTGCCGTAGAGAGGCGCGCGCGTGGCCGACGTGTTGGCCTCGCCTTGATACCAGATCACGCCGCGGATCGCGAACGGCGTGATGGGCGCGATCATGGCATTGAAGAGCCCTCCGGGAGTCCACGGACCGCCGGGGCCTACCGGCTTCTCGGGGGCGGGCGGGAGGGGTATGCCCTCCGATTTGAGGCGCGGTGCGACCTTCTCCCACTCCTTGGCCGCGCGATCGTAACGCAAGAGCGCGAGCGCGTGCTCCCGCATCAAGCCGCTCCACTCGGAGAAGACGGGCATGAGCGCGGGATCCTGCGAGATGGCGGCGAGGCTGGTCCAGGCATCGATCGGCGTACCGCCCCACGCAGTCTGGATAAGACCGATGGGGACATCGAGCTTCTGGTGCAGCAGACGTCCGAAGTGGTACGCAACCGCCGAGAAAGTTTCGGCCGATTCCGGGGTACACTCACGCCACATCTGACCCACAAGATTATCGACCGGATACTCGGAGACTTTGTGCATCGCGCGAACCAGGCGAATCCGTGGATAGCGTGCGGCGGCCGCCTCCGTCTTGGCTTCGGCGGCCCATGCGACCGGCCACTCCATGTTGGATTGGCCCGACGCGACCCACACCTCGCCCACCAGGACGTCCTTAAGCGTTGTGTTGTTGACGGTGAGGGAGAACGGCCCGCCGGCCTCGCCCGGAGGGAGGTAGACGGTCCAACGCCCTAGAGCGTCCGCGACAGAGCTGCTTTCCGTGCCGCGAAAGCCCACGTTCACGCGCTCGCCGGGTTCGGCCTTGCCCCAGATGTGGACTGGCAGACCGCGCTGCACCACCATGTGGTCTGCCAACAGGTACGGAAGAGTGACCGCGGCCGGCGCCCACGATGCGAATGCAAACGCGAGGGCGATCCGGCTCAGGGCAGCCATTTGTAGTAGTAGAACAGCATGGGCTCGGTGCCGGTATTGACGATGGCGTGATATTTGCCGCCGGCGCAATACATCATGGAGCCGGGCCGTACCTGGGTGACTTGGCCATCGCACAGGATCTCGCCCGTGCCTTCGGTCACAAGCATGAACTCCTCTTCGGGATGCTGGTGCGGCGGGTGCGGAGTCATGCCGGCTTTGAGGCGGAGGCTGCCCGCTACCATCAGCTTCATCAGATCGGTGGGGCCATCGAAGTAGATGCGGTGATCGCCGCAGTCTTCGGCGATGAATTTTGCCTGCGCGTCGTCAAGCACGACGTTAGGCAAAGGTGGAAGTTGCGGGGAATCCATGATCATCTCCTCACACATCATAATAATAGAGCGATGGCAAAATTCCGCGTTGGTAACGCACCGTGTTCCTGGGGCTCGCTCGAATTCGAAGGCACTGGCGGCCAAGGCGTCGGCTACCGGCAGATGCTGGATGAACTGGCCGCGACCGGCTACACGGGCACCGAACTGGGCGACTGGGGCTACATGCCGACCGACCCGGCGCAACTCCGCGACGAGCTGGATTCACGGAGCCTGGTGATGCTCGGCGCATTCGTGCCGGTGGCGATGAAGAATCGCGAGGCGCATGCGGCGGGCATCGCCAACGCCGTGAAGACCGCGCGACTCCTGGCCGCTGTGGCAAAGGAGCCCAAGCCGTTCCTGGTGCTGGCCGACGAAAATGGGACCATGCCGGAGCGGACGCTCCACGCGGGCCGCGTGATGCCGGCGATGGGGCTCAGCGACGCCGAATGGCGTGTCTTCGCCGATGGGGCGAACGCAGTGGGGCGCGCGGTGTTCGCAGAAACCGGGCTTGCGACTGTGCTGCATCATCACTGCGCGGGCTACGTGGAGACTCCCGGCGAGATCGCGCGGTTTCTGGAGCTCACTGATAGCGACGCGGTCGGACTGGTGTTCGACACGGGCCATTTCGCGTACGGATCGGGGGGCGAAGACGTGGTGGCGGCGCTCGACCGGTTCCGCGATCGCATCCGGTACATCCATTTCAAAGACTGCGAGCCGAAGGTGGCGCGGCAGGCGCGCGAGCAGGGGTGGGATTATTTCGACGCGCTCCGCCACGGCGTATTTTGCGAGCTCGGCAAGGGCTGTGTCGATTTTCCGGCGGTGCTGCGCTGGCTGCGAGATGCGGGCTATCAGGGTTATACACTGGTAGAGCAGGACGTGCTTCCCGGCATGGGATCTCCCAAAGAAAGTGCGCGCCGCAATCGCGAATACCTGCGCAGCATCGAAAACAACTTCAACCAATGAAAACTATCAACGTAGGAATTATCGGCGCGGGCCGGATCGGGAAGGTGCACGCCGAAACGCTGGCGTACCGCCTGCCTCAAGCCAAGCCCGCCGTCATCACGGATGTAAACCAGGAGTCGGCGCAGACGCTGGCCGCGCAACTCGGCATTCCGCGCGTCGCCGCGTCCGCCGCGGAGATCTTCGCGGATCCCGCGATCGACGCGGTGCTCATCTGCTCTTCTACCGACACGCACGCCGAGATGGTGGTGCAGGCGGCGGAGGCGGGCAAGCAGATTTTTTGCGAGAAGCCGCTGGACCACACGCTGGCGCGGATCGATTGGGCGCTGGCCGCGGTGAAGCGCGCGGGAGTGAAGCTGCAGGTGGGTTTTAACCGCCGCTTCGACGCCAACTTCCTGCGCGTGCGCCGCGGCATCGAGGAGGGCGAGATCGGCACACCGCACCTGATGCACCTGATCAGCCGCGATCCGGCGCCGCCGCCGATCTCTTATATCAAGGTCTCGGGCGGAATGTTTCTCGACATGATGATCCACGATTTCGACATGGCGCGATTCCTGATCGGCGATGAAGTGGAGGAGATTTATACCAGCGCCGGCGTCCGGGTGGATGAAGAGATCGGCAAGGCGGGCGATGTGGATACCGCGGTGGTCATGCTGCGCTTCCGCAACGGGGTGATCGGGACGATCGACAACTGCCGCAAGTCGGCGTATGGGTACGATCAGCGCGCCGAGGTGTTTGGAAGCGGCGGGGCGATCGCGACGGAGAACATCTATCCGAATTTTGCGGTGATCAGCACGGCGGCATCGGTTCGCAAGGATTTGCCGCTTCATTTTTTCATGCAGCGGTATATCGATAGTTTCGCGAACGAGATGCGCGCGTTCGTGGAGGCGATTGTGGAGGATAAGCCGACGCTGGTGACGGGGAACGATGGGCGCGTGCCGGTGGCGATGGCGCTGGCCGCGAGGAAGTCGTACGACGAGGGGCGTCCGGTGAAGCTGAGCGAGGTGGAATAGGGGAAGCCTCGTTAGAGGGTATTTCCTTCCCCGCAGAGACGCTGAGGCGCTGAGAAAACGCGGAGAAAACTCAAGGTAGTGTTCTCTGCGTTTTCTCCGCGTCTCTGCGTCTCTGCGGGGGCAAATCAATCTCGCTACGGATGGAGATGCATTTCCATGAACTTCAGAAAGACGTCCCAGTCTGAGGGGATGGTGCCGTGCCCTCCGGCGTGCTCGTAATAGCCGATGGTGTGCAGGATGGCCTGGCCGGGATCGGGCATCACGTCGGTATCGAGCCCTTGCTTGCCGAGGAGCTTGAACACCGGACCTGCCGCGACGGCGGCTAGAAACTCGCCCTTCGGGTCCGACCACCCGTCCTTGTCGCCGGTTTGCAGTAGCACCGGCCGAGGCGCGATCAGCGCCACCAGCATGTGGGCGTCCACCGGAAACTCGTTTACGCGGTCGCCCCACTTCCCGTAGTTGGCGGCGAACTGATAGGGGTAGCGAGTCGGCGCCGTCAGGTGCGCGATAGTTTCGCCGTAGTTGCGGCGGCTGAGCGCCGCGCCGCCTTCGCCTGAGCAACTGGCGATGACCATCGCGAAGCGCGGATCGTGCGCGCCGGCCCACATCACCGTCTTGCCCAGACGCGAGACGCCCATGATCGCGACGCGCTTAGCGTCGACGCCCTTGTCCGTCTCCAGGTAATCGAGCGCGCGGCTCAAACCCCACGACCATGCGCTGATGGCGCCCCACTCATTCGGCGCAGGCTCGGTCTGGCCGCTCTTCAAATACGTTGCGCGGATACCGTGCGGGAGGCCGCCGAGAAAATCGGGATCGATATCGCCGTAATACAAGGTGGCCACGCCGAATCCCTTGGCAAGGATCGGCGCGACGTTCAAGCGGCCGAACCCGCCGCCGCGCGGCGCAGGCACGCGTGCTCCGCCACGGCCCCAGATCTCGCCGGGCTTCACGCCGGGATCTTCCACCGCGGTGGAGTTGGCGGAGAAGCCGGCGTTCAACAGCAGGGGCACGGGTTTCTTTGCACCGGCGGGGAGGTAGATCAGGAGGTCCATCTTAGGACCCTTGTCGCCCGCAGTGAAGTAGATGGTGACCTGGCGGCGAATGGCCTTGCCATCGAGCGCGGGCGTGCCGGCATCGAAGACATCGAAGTGCATCGCGGCCGGGCGGCCGGGGCTCTTCCCGTACTGATTTTCTTCGAAGAGGCTCACGATTTCCGGGCGGCGCTTTTGGGTCCACGTCTTCGCGTCGGTGACCTTCTTGCCGTTCGCGAGGAGGAGAGGATCAGGCAACGTGTAGTCGCCGGTCTTCGATTCGTCGTAGTTGACGGGGATGCCGGCAACGACGGAGGGGGGCGGATTCTGCGCAACGGCCAGTGAGGTCAGAATGAGCAGCGCTGACGTTCGGTAAAACATGAAGCTTATGTTACACCCCGCCTACCGCGCGCAGGGCACCCGCGCATACCGGTCGCAGTTCATGGGCGCCGGTCTGCGGCTTCCGAAGCACTTGTATGAAATTGCACAAAGATTCGGCTATGATAGTTCGTTCATCCAAGGAGGTACGTCATGCCATGCCAACGAAATTCGCTGTCGCGTCTCGTCGCTTCAGCGGCAATTCTGATCATTGCTTCCAGTGTGCCCGCCGGTGCCGTAAGCATCGGAAGCCTGCTCTACACCAGCGACAGCAGCCTGGGTAGTTTCGGTGAAAGGCTGACTATCCTGCAAGGAGCGTACGGAAACGTCTTCACCTTCAACACCGATAACGGCACCCTACAGTGGGCCAACAACGTGGTGTTCACGTTTACGCCAGCGGTGGTCAGTCAAACCAACGGCCCGGCGGTGCGCGTCTACAACTTCAGCGCGTTTGATGTTCCGGCCCCGTTCGCCGTCACGATGTTCGGCAACTCGCCGGCGGCGATTCTTTCCGCTGGCGATATGAGCGTCGGCGGCAACCTCACGCTTTGGAATGGCGGCGGCGCGGGCGGTTCGAATGACGCAAACCAAGGGCTACCCGGCTCGCCATCTCCGCTCGGCGGCGCGGGCGGGCAGGGTGGCGGCGGCTTCTGTGAGTTTGTAGTGGATCACTGGGTCATCGTGACTTCCGGGGCCGGCGGCGGCGGTGGGTTGGTGTCGCCCGGCGGCGCCGGGGCAAATGGGGGCGCTACCTCGTGCGGGCAATTATCGGGCGGCGCGGGTGGCAGCAGCCTGGATCTCAGCGAGCACGTTCTGACGGGTGGTGGCGGCGGTGGCGGCGGCGGAGTCCAGTGCGCCTACTTCGGCGGCTGCGGCGGAGCAGGAGCCGGCGGCGCTGGCGGCGGCGCGGTGGTCTTTGAGACCAGCGGAAACTTCACGGTCACCAGTGGCGGAGTGATTAACGCCAATGGACGTGCGGGCCAAGTCATCGATACGACCGGCGTCGGCGGTGGCGGTGCGGGCGGCATGCTCTGGTTCAGCGTCGGCGGCGACTGGACGAATTTTGGAACCATCACCGCTATTGGAGGCGGTCCGGGAGGCGGCGGAGCGACCGGCACGGGGTCGGGCGGCTTCATCTACGTCGATCCCGCCAGTATCGTGAATCATGGCGATATCCTTACGGGAGACACCGGCCTGATCCTGCTGGAAGGGCCGCTCTTCAACGACGGCCACATCGATGGCTATGGCGTCAGCAGCACGACGCCTGAGCCGGCCTCGATCGTGATGTTACTGCTCCCGGTGGTGGGGCTTCTCAGTACGCGGCGCAAGCGCGTACGTTTGACCTAGCGCAGCAGCCACATGCGCATCGTGCGCGTCACGAAGTCCGGCGCATCCGCCTGGACGAAATGCCCGGCGCCGGGCACCGTCACCAGCGTGAGGTCCTGCTCCAGGTAGTCCCAGTTTCCGTTGAGAGCGCCCGATAGTAGCGCGGTGTCCTTCAGTCCGTGGATCATGAGCACCGGGCACTTCACCTTGACTACCGGCGACGTATCCTCCTGGTAGGGCTCGCGCGGATAGTTGCGCTGGTAATACGACATCATCGCAGTGAAGCTGGATTTCTTGAACGCCTCGATATACTTCTGCTTCGCCTCCGCGTCCTTCACCCAACCCGCCAGTCCCTCCGCGGTCAGGTTTTTGTCCGACCCTTCCTTCTGGAAATTGCGAGCGTATTGGCTGTTCTTCTGCTGCTCGGGATTATGCGCCAACTCGCGATTGAGCCCGCGCAGATGCGGCAGGTTGAGAATGATCAACCGCTCCACGAACTGCGGCGCGTTGGTGGCCAAGCTCCACGCGACGGCGCCGCCCCAATCGTGCCCCACCACTATCGCCTTGTCCTTACCGAAGTGGCGGATCACCGCGATCACGTCGCCAACCAGCAGGCGCATGTCGTAGTTTTCGCGGCCTTCCGGCTTGTCGCTCAGGTTGTACCCGCGCTGATCGATGGCCACCACCTGGAACTTGTCGGCGAGTCCTTCCATCTGCGCGCGCCACGAATACCAGAAGTCCGGGAAGCCGTGAATCATCACCACCAGCGGACCGCTGCCCAGAGTGGCGTAGTGAATCTTGACGCCGTTCGATTCGGCGAAGCCGTGTTTCATTTTCGATTCGATATCGGCGGCGAAGGTCGCGGAGCAGATCGTCGCGCAGGTCAGCAGCACCCCAAACAGCATTTTCATAGGTGCATAATAACAACATGAAGCGTGCCGTCTGTCTCTTCGGACTTCTTGCCAACCTTGCCGCCGCGGAAACGCTGTCCGGTACGGTAGTGGATATCATGTGCCGCGGGAAGGATCTGGCCGGTCACACGCGGGAGTGCGCGGTCACGTGCTCGCGGAGCGGATACGGCCTGGTCACCGCCGATGGCAAATTCCTCAAGTTGGATGAAGCCGGCAATGCGCGCACTCTCGGCGCGCTCAAGAAGCTCACCAGAGAGAAGGACCTGAAGGCGAAGGTGACCGGCAGCGTGGCGGGCGAAGTGCTAAAGGTGGAAGCGATCGAGTTCCAACAGTAACGTCGTCAGTCTGCTTGCGCCGGCCTACCCGGCCAGTTCCTCATCGAAGCACACCGCCACCTTCCCGCAGCGCCCGGACGACATCAGCGCATACGCCTCGCCCACATCCGGGAGCGAGAACCGGTGCGTCACCAGCTCGGCCGGATGCAGGTTCCAGCGCACCAGCCGCTCCACCAATTCCTCCATCAGCCATGTGGAGGTTACCCAGCTTCCGTAGATGGTCTTCTGATCGTGGATGATGTCCGGAGACGGGTTGAACTCCACGCGGCCGCCCTCGCCGAGCAGCACGATGCGGCCCCACTTGCGCGTGGCGCGAATCGCGGTGGCGCGCGCCTCATCGTGCGCCGAGCAATCCACCGCGCGCTCTACGCCGTGGCCGCCGGTGAGCTTGCGCACCTCCTCCACGTTACCGGGGCCGGACACGATCACCTCATCGCAGAGCTTCAGGTCGCGCGCCAGGTTCATGCGCTCGGCAATCTTATCGATGCCGATGATCCGCGCCGCGCCCAACTTGCGGCAGAGCGCCGCCGTCGCCAGACCGACCGGTCCCAGCCCCGTGATCAGCACCGCATCGTTTCCGCTGATTCCGACCTTCTCCAGCCCCTCGTACACCGTCCCGAACCCGCAGGCCACCTGCGCGCCATCGGCGTAACTCAGCTCATCGGGCAGCGCGATCAGGTCCTTCTCTTCGGCAAGCAGGTACTCCGCCATTCCGCCATCGCGCTGCCAGCCGTAGGCGCGACGCCAGTGCGAACTGGTGCAGGAGATCATGTAGCCGCGGCGGCAATCGTTGCACAGGCCGCAGCCGGAGATGTGATACACGATGACGCGGTCGCCCTCGCTGAAGCGGCGGCATCCCGGCCCCGTCTTGACGATCTTGCCGCACGGCTCGTGGCCCGCGATCACGCCCTGATAGCCCTCGGGGCCCTTGCCCAGATGCTCGTGGTAGATGCAGCGGATGTCCGACCCGCAGATGGTGGACGCCTTCATGCGGAGCAGCACTTCGCCGTGGCCGGGCGCCGGCACCTCGAAATCCCTCAACACCACCGTGCTGTCGCCGGGCAGGTACGCGCCGGTCATGATTTGATGACTCCGTCCATGTCCCACAGATCCTCCCAACTCTGATCCTGCTTCCACAAAAATACTTGCCCCTTGATGAGCCGGCAGTTCCGGTCGATGGCTGCGATGGCGCGCATCTCGTCGCCGGTCAGCGGCGCACTGGCGACGCATTCCAGGTTCGCGACGTAGTTCGCCCGCCGCGTGGAAAACGGGATCGGCGTGGCGCCGCGCTGAGCGCTCCACTTCACGCACACCACCGCCGGATGCACTCCCAAGCGATGCGCGATGGCAACGATCACCGGGTCTTCGATATCCACGGTGTCGTGCGGGGTGCGGTCGCGCTCCGGCCGGGCGGGCGATCCGACGGGGCTGTATCCCACGGGCGCAATTCCCGCCGCGCGCACGAAGTCGAACAGCTCCGGCTGCTGAAAATGCGGATGCAACTCCATCTCGTTCACGGCAGGCCGGATGCGCGCGTCGCGCAGCAACAGCTTGAGCTTGGGCACGGTCATGTTGCTGGTTCCGATATGCCGCACCAGCCCCATGTCCACAAGCCGCTCCATCTGCCGCCACGTCTGCATGAACTCTTCGTGGATGTAGGGTCGCGCATCTGGGCTGCGCGAACTCACGTCGCATCCGGGCGGATGAAAATTGGGGAACGGCCAGTGGACCAGGTATGCGTCCAGGTAGTCGAGCTGCAGGTCCGCCAGCGATTGCTTGCAGCTTTCGATCACGCGGGCATGGGCGTCGTTCCAGACCTTGGAGACAATCCACAGGTCGCTTCGATGGACGCCCTGCCGCATCACGTCGCGGAGGGCGGATCCCACGCGGTCCTCATTACGGTAGACGCTGGCGCAATCGAAGTGGCGGTAGCCGGCTTCCGCCGCGCCGCGCACGGCTTCGGCGATCTCGTCGGCAGTAACACGGTCGCTGCCGAACGTGCCGAGTCCGATGGCCGGCATGGTGGCGCCGGTGTGAAGTCTGCGCTGGGGGATCAGTGCGGGGTCCAATACACTACGCTAACCCACTTTGCGGTGTGCGTTGTCTGCGGTTCGGCGATACGACCGCGCGGCCAAGGCGAGCACGCCTGCCGCGAGCAGCACTGCGACGGCGGGTTCGGGCACGTCGCTATCCGCGGCAACTCCGGTGCCGCCGGGTATCAATTGCGACGTCGACGTGCTGGAACTGCCCGCGGTGATCTTTCCACCACCCGACGGCAGCGGCGCGGCACCGCTGCCTCCACCGCCGTCGTGATTTCCACCGGTGGCGAGAGTGCTGCCTTGGACCGTGAAGATCGGAAGACCTCCACCCGGCCAGCCCAACCCATTCCATCCGGGCAGAGAGGTGAGTAGTGCCCCGGGTAGTCCGGATCCAGGCATGGTGGATGGGCCTGTCCAGACGAATACCGGTCCGGCATGGTTAGGCAATAGCGCCGGCAGCTCGATCCTGGGTCCAGCCGAGGGATCGGGCGTCGCCAACATACGGGGGAAGGGATCGTGCTCGCGGGAGAGCAGCGGCGTCGCACCTCCTCCACCGCCGGCGCCGCGGGCGGAACCGTTGTTGAAGCTGCCCAGCGCACCCGATCCGCCGGTCGGGTCGACCTCGCCGGCCGGCGCATCCATCACGCTGCAAAAGTATGGCGGGAACACGTTGTGGACAATCAGCGGCAGATCGAAGGCGTCGGGCGCCTGGTTCGCCTCGAAGTCTTCGTCGCCGCCCGGCGGCACTTCGGGAATGTCCAGGTCCACGTCCGGCCCCACCGGCGTACGCGGGCCAAAGGAGATACGATTGCCGCACCGGGCACGCGCCAGATTCTCGCCATCGGTCAGCACGGCTTCGCCTTCGGGTAACACTATCGCCTTCCGGGTCCAGTAAACTTTGTCGCCGATGCGATACGAAATGTACGCTACCGTGGCGCGGTCGAGGTGTTCCAGGCGCGTCGCGAAGGTTCGGAATCCTTTGTAGTGCGCCGCCGCTACGGGATCGCGGTCCAGGGCAGCGGTAAGCTCCGCAGCGGACCGCGCACCGCCCGGGATCACGGAATGCGGGAAGACTGCGGGCGACGACGCGCGTACCGACGCTGCTCGCACGGGCGCCAGCACGGCCGGAGCAACCGGGAGATCGGCGGGAGGGTGCAAGGTCACCGCCCGGTACCAACAGCCTGCGATGATCACCGTAACGCCGCAGGCGAGATACCGCAGCCCTCGCCCGCGACGCCGCCTTCGTCTGCGAGACATGCCGCAGTTTCATTTTCGCGGGTAAGTGAGGAAGGGTACCTCAGTATTAGTGCTTAGTGAGACTTGATAAGAGCCTTAGGCCGGTGCGTCCCCGGCCTCGCGCTGCAGCCGATCCAACTGAGCCTTCAGGTCGCGCACGGTGGACCCATACTTCGCATCGCCATACAGGTTCTTCATTTCGTGCGGGTCGTTCTTGAGGTCGTAGAGCTCCCACTCAGGCGGCGTATCCGGCGGCAGCGCGCCCTTCATATCGAGCGGTTTGCCGTAATAGTAGATCAGCTTCCACCGGTCCGTGCGGACGCCGTAATGGCCGGGCACGTGATGATCGCCGTCGTTGTGCATCCAATAGCGGTAGTACATGGACTTGCGCCAGTCCTTCGGCGTATGCCCCTCCAGGTTCGCGCGAAAGCTGTGGCCCTGCATCTCCGCCGGCGTTTTCGCCCCCGCGTAGTCCAGAAACATGGGCGCGAAATCGACGTTCAGCACCATGTCGCGATTCACACCGCCCGGCCGGATCGCGCCCGGATACCGCATCAAGAACGGCATTCGCAGCGCCTCCTCATACATCAGCCGCTTATCGAACCAGCCATGATCGCCCAGAAAGAATCCCTGGTCGCTGGTATAGATCACGATGGTGTTAGACGCCAGACCCGCCGTGTCGAGATAGTCCAACACGCGACCCACGTTATCGTCGACGCTCTGGATGCAGCGAAGATAATCCTTGATGTAAAACTGGTAAGCCCACTTATGCAGCGCGTCGCCCTGTAAGTCCGGGGGAAGGTCCTGCTTCACGTCGGTCTTAGTCATGTTTTCGCCCACGCGCATCTTGACGTTCGCCACACTGCGCGCGCGACCCTCATAATGTTCGAACAAGTTTGCAGGCTCGGCGACGGTCTGGCCGTTCAACATATCCTTATACTTCGCGGCGGGCTGCCACGGACGGTGGGGTGCTTTGTGGTGGCACATCGCGAAGAAGGGCTTCTTCGGATCGCGCTGCTTCAGCCAGTCGAGCGTGAAATCGCCGATCAGGTCGGTGCAATAGCCGGTGTACTGCTTCCGCTCGCCCATCTTGATGAACGTGGGGTCATAGTAGACGCCCTGCCCGGGCAGAATGTTCCAGTAGTCGAAGCCGGTGGGGTCGCTGGCAAGGTGCCACTTGCCGATCATGGCGGTCTGATATCCGCCGCGCTGCAGCTCTTTGGCGACGTGGTTGCGATTCGGGTCCAGCCGGTCTTGGAGTGTGTATACGCCGTTCTTGTTGGAGTACTGGCCGGTGAGAATCGCTGCGCGGCTCGGCGTGCAGATGGAATTGGTGCAGAAGCAGTTGGTGAGGCGCACGCCCTGTTGGCCGATGCGATCGATATTCGGCGTGCGATTGATGGTGCTGCCGTAGGCGCTGATGGCGTGCGACGCGTGGTCGTCCGACATGATGTAGAGGATGTTGGGCGGAGGTCCGGCAGCGGCGCGAGCGATCGGCGCCCCGGCGGCCGCCGCCAGCATCGTCATCAGGTCCCGGCGTGTGTGAGTGGTCATGCACTACGAATGTAGCGCTTTCGCGGCCGGCGTTCATCGAAAAATATTTGTACGGCGTGAGGGAAAGCTAATTCGTCCGCCGCTTGTATGGATGAGGGCAGTGGATGACGAGGCCGCAGCGAAAGCAAGCACGAAGGACAAAGACACCATGAACAACGAATTGACGTCGCCGGTTCATCAGAACGCCGAGGTCGAGATGGAGGAGAACGAATTGGAGACGCTAGCCGCCGGGCTGCCAGTGAATTCCGGTCTCAAGGGCGGCCGGAACACGATCGCACCTTGCTATTGACGCAATGCCGAAAAAGGCGGTCCGGCCTACCGGTCCGCCCGTAGGCCGCCTTCCTCGAAAAATATTTGCGCGGCGTAAGGGAAAGTAACTCCGATTGCCGCCGTAAAGATAAGGGCCGAGATAAGCCCAATCTGAACCAACCGAAAGGACAAAAGACCGAAAACGAACCAGCACGTAAGGAATCACCCATGAACAACGAATTGAAGACCCGCCGTGAATGAGAACGCAGAAGTCGAGATCGAGGAGAGCGAATTGGAGACGCTGGCGGCTGGATTGCCGGTGCATTCCGGGCTGAAGGGCGGTCGCCGGCCCATCGAGCCTTGCTTCTAAGCCGATCCCTGCTGCGGCGATGGCCGCAAAAACGCTCCAATTAACGGTGTGGACCTGCCATTGCGGCCCGCAATGAAAATTTTTGACTCCTTTGGTAATACCGCGATCGGTTGCTAATCGTAGATCGGTACTAGGTTATTTTTAGTACAGAAAATGGTATTGTTTTCAAGGAGGGTCCATGTTCGAACGTATGTTGCGTAACCTGAAGATTTCCATGCTGGCCGGTATCTGCCTTGCTACGGCTCTGCCGGCTCATAGCGCCCTGATTCATCAATACGTCTTTGCCGGCAATGTCGATGACCAGGGAACCGGCGGCGTCAACGGTACTCTGGTGGGCGGCGGCGCCACCGCGACCGGAGGCGTGCTCCAGTTGGATGGAACCGCCTGGGTTACCTTCGGCAGTTACCTGGTCCCGACCACCGGTAACTATTCGGTGCTTCTGTTCGCGCAGTACAACTATGACGGCAACGTTCATGAGTTTATTTCTCAGGGGGGCTCGGGCGGGCCCGGCTTCTACATCGGACCGTATGGAAACGAGATGCGTGTCACGGATAACTACAACTGGACCGCCACCCCTGACTTCGGTGGTGGAAGTTGTGGGTTTTGCACGCGCATAGCGGCTCCTCTGGATGGAAATTGGCATCATTACGCGCTGGTGGTCACGGGGTCGAGCGCGGAATTTTTCATCGACGGGATTTCCCGAGGCACCCGAGGGAGTTTCGGCATTGGTGCCGGAGGTAATCCGACGATCCTGGGTTCTCAGTTCGGCGGCAATTCGGAGCTTTTCAAGGGGCAGATGAGCGACGTTCGCATCTACGACAACGCCCTGACGGGCGCGCAGGTAGCCGCGATTTCCGCCGAGGATTCTGGCGTGCCCGAGCCGGCGTCCGTGACGCTGCTGGCGGGTGCCCTACTGGCCATGACGCTGCGAGCGCGCCGTTCCGGCGTGGCACGTAGCCGCTAGCCGCAGGCGGCAGGCCCAGGCTTACTCAGCCCGCAAGGCTTCCACTGGGTCCACCCTGCTGGCCCTCCGCGCCGGCAGGTAACTGGCGAGGATCGCGGCGAGAATCAGTCCTGCCGATACCGCGGTGTATGTCAGCGGATCGGCCGGGCTCACGTCATAGAGCAGCGACTTCATCAACCGTGTCAGAGCCAACGCCGCCGTCAACCCGCACGCTGCTCCGATCCCTGAAAGCACCAGCGCGTGGCGCACGAACATGGCAGTGACTCCCTGGAGGGGAGCTCCCAGCGCCAGCCGTATTCCGATTTCGCGAGTCCTCTGTGAAACCGAGTAAGAGACGACTCCATAGATTCCGACCACCCCCAGTAGCAGGGCCATGCCGCCGGCGATCCCGAGCAGCAGCAGGGTAAAAGATGTGCGCGCCAGGGACCGGCCGTACGCGGACTCCAGCGTCTTGACGTCCGCTACCGGCAGGTTCGGATTCACGCGCGCGACGGCCTGCTGGAGTTCCCGCAGCAATCCGGGCGATCCTGCCCTTGGCGTCCGTATGGCGAAGGCCGCCCCGCGGACCACCTCGATTTTGGAACTGCTAAAGTTCTTCTGCAGAAGAGGCCAGTAGACGATGGCAGGCGCTTTCTGGTCTATGCCGTCATCGCGCAGATCCGCGACGACTCCGATCACCTCCCGCCAATCGTCCGTGAGCGAGGAACGGATCCGCTTGCCGACTGCCGCGCGCGGGTCGTGCCATAGCTCGCGCGCGATATTCTCGGAAATCAGGGCGACGGGCGTTTGGTTGTAAGTCTCGGTCCAGGTCAAATCGCGTCCCGCGATGAACCGGGCGCCGATGGCCGAAAAGTAGCCCGGGGATACGAATTTGAAACGGCGTATGGGAGGAAGCGTTTCATCGCGGGACGCCTGCTCCTCGACGTAAACGGGATTGTTCGAGCCGCCGTCCAGGGGCAGCCAATTGATCATCCCGACCGCGGAAACGCCGGGGATGGCCTCGATCTTTCGGAGGATCTCCTCATCCATTCGAATGGCGCGCTCGGGATCTTTGACCTGCGCTTCCGGAATAGCGATGCGAATTGTCTCCACTTCCTGCGGCCCCCGAAAGCCGGGGTCCACATGGCGCAGGGTCTGGAAGGTCCGGAGCATCAGGCCGGAGCCCACCAGCAGGACCAGCGCCAGCGCCACCTGCACCACTACCAGAAGGTTGCGCGCCTGGTGCCGCTCTTTGTTCTCGCTCAGCGATCGGCCGCCGGCGCGGAGCGCGTTCGAGAGATGAGGGCGCGCGTATTTGAACACCGGGATCAAGCCGAAGAGCAAACCCGCAGCCAGGGAAATGCCGAGAGTGAACGCCAGCACCATGGGATCGATCGAAATCTCGTGAATGCGCGGCAATTCCGAGCCGGAAGCTGCGAGCACCCGCAGAGCGGCGTATGCGAGTGCGAGTCCGAGCGCGCCGCCACTAATGGACAGCATGAGGCTTTCGAGCAGCAGCTCGCGCCCGATGCGTCCCCATCCGGCGCCCAGCGCGGCGCGAACCGCCAGTTCCTGCCGGCGTCCATCGGCGCGCACCAGAAGCAGATTCGCCACATTGGCGCACGCGATCAGTAACACAATCCCCACCGTGCCCATCAGCACCCACAGCGTATTGCCGATATCGCCCAACAGGGCGTCCTTGAGCAATCGCAGAGTGGGAGCGATCCGAGCGTCGGTGTACGCATTCCGGCTCAAGCCGGAGTTCATCGGGAATTTCGCGGCGGCCATGGGCAGCATGCGCGCGATATCCGAGTTAGCCTGCGCGATCGTCACGCCTGGTTTAAGCCTCGCGACGCCCATACAACAGAAGCTGATCAGTCGAACCTCGGCGCGATTGAACCGCATCGGCATGAGCAACGAGACGGGGCGATCCATGAACTGGAATCCGGGCGGCAGTGTGCCGATGATCGTGTAGGCATTGCCATCCAGTAAGAGGCGCCGCCCGAGAACCGAGCGATCGCCCCCGAACCGCGACTTCCAATACGCGTCCGAGAGCATCACGGTGCGTTCGCTTTTCGGATCTTCGTCCGCTGCCGTGAATTCGCGCCCGAACGCGGGCTGAACACCCAGCGTGGGGAGAAAGCGATGCGATGCGGACAGGCCCTGGACTTTCTCCGGCTCGGCCAGACCCGTTACCGTCCACGAATTCCTGGACCACATGCCGACATCTTGAAAAACGCGGTTTTCCTCGCTGTACGTGAAATACAGGGATGCCGCCAGATTGAGCTCCTTGATATTGATGCCGGGCGCGGTGTGCACCAACGCGACCAGTTGCCCGGACTGCGGATACGGCAGCGGCTTCAACAGGACCCCATTGATCACGCTGAAGATCGCAGTGGTGGCGCCAATTCCGAGTGCCAGCGTGAGCACGCTGACCAGAGTGAAACCCGGCTTGCCGCGCAGCCGGCGGGCGGCGTATCGCAGATCCGAGAGCGGCGCCGCTATGGACTCCTCCCATCCGGACGAGCGCACCTGCTCCCGCACCGCGAGAGAACTGCCGGCATTCAAGCGGGCGGCGCGGCGCGCCTCATCGGGCGAAAGTCCCCGTGCCATGAGTGCGGCGGCGGCCTGTTCCAGGTAGCTTTCCACTTCGTCGGCAATATCCTGGTCGGCGGCCTTGCGGTTCACGAGTGCGCGCAGGCCGCGGATGACTTGGCGCCAAACCGCCATGCGGCTAGGCCTCCGCCTTTAAGAGGCGCGCAATGGCGGACGCCCGGCGAGACCAATCCGCGGTCTCATTTTCGAGCTGCTTCTTTCCGGCCGGCGTGAGCCGATAGACTCTGGCGCGGCGCGAATTCTCCGTTTGTTTCCACTCGGCGTCGAGCCATCCGCCGCGCTCGAGCCGCTGCAGCGCGGTCAGCAGGGAGCCGGGATTCACCTTGAAGACGCCGCGCGAGGTCTGCTCGATGCGGCGTGCGATGCCGAAGCCGTGCATGGGCTCAAGGCTCAGCGTCTTGAGGATCAGCATGTCCAGCGTGCCCTGGATGACGTCGGTATTGTGCTCTTCCATCGTGCCCAGGATAGAGCGCTTCATTATGATTGTCAAGATGTGACGATCAACATGTGATGGTCAGGAGGTAGGGGGTGCCGGTGATTTGCCCCCGCAGAGACGCAGAGGCGCTGAGAAAGCGCAGAGAAAAGCAGATTCGATTTGTCCGCAGACGCGACAAGGCGGCACGGAGGATCATCCGTGCCGCCAAGGGCATGTTCTCAACGGTGATTGTATCTGCGGGCCGGAAGTTTAAGCTTGGGCCGTCGCGCGTCTTCGACGCTTCAGCACAACGCCCGCCAGACCTGCTCCTAACAAAGCCAAGGTGCTGGGTTCCGGCACTCCACCGCCGCCGCCGCTCGAAGGAGGTGGTATGAATCCGGTGATCTCCTGGGTAATCGGGTTGGAGAAGATAATGAACTTGGACAGATCATAGCTCGCCGGATTTTGGGTTTGGACGAAGGCCAGCAACGCGTCGGCTCCGGGCGTGTGCGGACCACTTCCATCCACGATGATCCGATTCGCCCTGACCACGTCGGGCGCCAGACTCGGATTTGCGTAAGCCTGAAGGTCCAGAATGGCGACCTGCTGATACTTCAAGAGCTCGTTCGGATCGCCGAACAGAGCCAATGTAGTAGCGCCGGCCAACTCTGTCAGCGCGTAACCGATTGCCTGGTAAGGTCCCGTGGTGACATTTGGCGCGAACTGATCGCAGAGCAGCTGTTGATCCACCCCGTTTACCTTGAAGTCGAAGAACCCAGGGTTAATGCCGCTCACGAAGAGCATCGTGTACACTTGGGAGCCCCAAGCGGAACTGCCCAATGCCAGAAATAATACAACGCTTAGTTTCTTCAAACTTTTCCTCCGAGTGGTCCCGTCTCTGTACGCGGGATTGGCTCAGGACCGAGTCTGACTGAAACGTCGAAAGTTTTCTGTTTGTTGATGCACGTTAACGACGATCTTGATCGGGTGTGGGGCGATGATGAACAGATATCGTTTTGGGAGTGTCCGGATCATTTCATGAAGCCAAACTGTGAAACAGCGCATCTAATCAATGTGATCCGCGTCTTTTGCATTTGGGCGATCCTGACCTCCTCCTGTTTCGCCCAGGCGCCCCGGATCGGCGACATCAATTTCTACGGCCTGCGCAAACTGACGCCGGAGAAGGTGCTCTCCGCCCTCGCCATCAAGTCGGGCGACCCGCTGCCCCCCTCGAAAGGCGATCTCGAAGAGCGCCTCGGCGAAGTGGCCGGTGTGGTGGACGGGCGCATCGAGGCGGTTTGCTGCGAGGGCCCGAATACGACTCTCTTCATCGGCGTGGTGGAGCGCGGCGCGCCTCACTTCGATACGCACGGCGCTCCTGCCGGCAGCGCGACGCTGTCCGAGGAGTCGATGAATCAGTATCGCAATCTCCTGGCGGCAGTGGCTCGCGCGGCACACGCCGGGAACGCCGCGGAAGACCTCTCGGGCGGCGATTCCCGCATGACCGATCCCGAGGCCCGCCGGCTGCAGGAGGCGTTTGCGGTGTTCGCGTCGGAGAACCTGCCGCTTCTCCGCGACGTGCTGCGCAACAGCAGCGAGCCGGATCATCGGGCCGCGGCCGCGGTGATAATCGGGTACGCCGCGAAGAAATCCGCCGTGGTCAACGATCTCCAGTACGCGCTCCAGGATCCAGACGACGCGGTACGGGCGAATGCGGCGCGGTCGCTCAAGGCCATCGCGGTGCTGGCCCAGAGGCAGCCGGAGGCCGGAATCAAGGTGGCGCCGGTCTGGTTCGTAGAGATGCTCAATTCTCTGGTGCTGAGCGATCGCGTGCATGCGATGCAGGCGCTGCTCATCCTGACCGACCAGCCGAACCCCGGAACGGTGGAGCTGCTGCGCGAGCGCGCACTGCCGTCTTTAATGGAGATGGCGCGCTGGAAAACGCTGGAATACGCGCTTCCGGCGTACCTGCTGTTAGGGCGCTCCGCCGGGATTCCCGAGGCGGACTTGCAAGACCAGTGGCGGAAGGGCGATCGCGAGACGACGATTCGCAAGGCCACCGAGCCGCCCGGGCGCGGCAAGCGATAGATCTCCTATACTGGCAGCAGGCGATGAGATTTTCGAGGCGCGAACTTCTGGGCGGGATCGCAGTGGCTGCGGCGGCGGCCGCGCAGGAAACTCCGCCGCCAGGCCCGCGCGTGCCGCGTCCACGAACGCCGCCCAAGCCGCGAACCTCGCCCGCGGTCTGCCTGTACTCCCAGCATCTGATCAAAGTGGAGTTCGAATCGCTCGGCATGATCCTGCGGGATATCGGGTTCGATGGCTGCAACCTGGCGATCATTCCCGGTGGCCACGTGCCGCCTGAGCGGGCCAATTCAGATCTGATGCGCGCGATCGAGGCGATCAGCGGCGTCGGGCTGGAGGTGCCGCTCCTGTCCACGTCCGCGAATTCGGCCACCGATATGAGCGGGCGGCAGGTGATGGCGATTGCCGGATTCATGCAGATCCCGCTGCTTCGCGCCGGCGCTTTCCGGTATGCGAACGCGGATCCCGACGTGCGGCTGGCCGAAGTGCAGCGCGAACTGCTCAATTTCGCCGGCGTGGCGCGCGCTTATAACGTGGGGGTCTGCCTGCCTAACTTGACCGGCGACTACGTGGGAGCTGCTGTATGGGACTACAACGGCATCCTGCGCGGGATCGATCCCCGATGGGTGGGGTATGACTTCGACCCTGGATGCGCCACCCAGACCAGTGGACCCGAGGGTGGACCGAACGGTCTGCGCGTGGCGATATCGCGGCTGAAGGCGGTCACGGTCACCGACACGGCATGGTCCAAGGACGGGGTGCAGTGGAAAGCTACGCCATGTCCGCTCGGGGAAGGGTCGGTGGATTGGGTTCGTTTCTTCGGGACACTCGCTAAGGCGAAGTTCAACGGCCCGCTGACCATCGAGCTGCGGTATCAGCCTGCAAACGAGCTAACCGCCATCCGCAAGGACCTGGAGTTCGTGCGCAAGCAGATCGCGGCGGCCTACGGCTCCGCGGGCGGCTGATCGAAGAGCCCGGCCTGGTCTTTCGGTGCTTCTTTTGGTTTGCGCTTGCGCAGTGGGCTGCCCACCACCCCTAGTACTTCCACTCCGACCAGCGCGCTTCGCGGCACGAAGATGCGCTGCGTATTGGCGAACGGATTGGGCGGAATCACGCTAAAGCCGCCGCTCTCTAAGCTCATCAGATTATTAGGGATAATGCCTTCGATGGCTTCGCCGTCGCGGAACTTGAGATGCACCCAAAGGCCGGCCATTTTCGGCCGTGTCTGGAACACCTGCCGCTCTTCCAGACCGCCGTCCCAATCGCGGACGAAGTAGATCGCCCTCACGTCGCGGTAGGGCAGGATTTGAACACCGCCCCCCTCCGACATGAGTTCGACACCCTCGGGCTGCAGAAGGCTGGACGGATTGACCCAGCCGGGCAGCGTTTCCCGGTCGTAGCGGCGGATCAGGACCTTTTTCTTGGTGGAGGGGGTCACGGCGGTCAAATTTGACGACTATGTTTCAAACATTTCGCGGCTTATTGTATCATTGGCACAAATGTCTGCACTCGGTACGAGGTCGGAGGTGTGCACGCAGGCCTCGCTGTTTCTGACATTTTGCCGCGTGGAGAAAGGCCTGTCGAGCAACTCGATCAGCGCCTATTCATCTGATTTGGAACGATTTAGTGAGTTCGCAGGACAGGGCGGGGAAGTCCCGGATACGGATGGAATTCGCAATTATCTGGATACTTTATATAATGCGGGGCTGAGTAACCGGTCGATTGGACGGCACCTGACTACGCTACGCAACTTTTACGGCTTCCTGCTGCGGGAAGGCCGGATCGCGACGGATCCGACCGAGCATCTGCGCACCCCGCGGCAGTGGCAAACCATTCCTAAGTACCTGAATCTGGAACAGATCGAGCGAATCATCCGAGCTCCAGACGTGTCCCGTCCTACCGGTCTGCGCGACCGCGCGATGATGGAGCTCCTCTACGCGACCGGGCTGCGCGTCAGCGAGCTGTGCAAAGTCGGTGTGGGGGACCTGGACCTGAGTTACGGAGTGGTCCGCACCATGGGCAAAGGGAACAAGCAGCGGCTGGTCCCAGTCGGGAAGACCGCCATTTTGGCAATCAGGGCGTACCTGGAAACGGGTCGTGCCGCGTTGTTGAAAGGGCGTACGACCCGGTACCTCTTCGTTACGGCGCGCGGCGGCTGTCTCACCCGCCAGGCGTTCTGGAAACTCCTGGCCGGTTACGGCAGGAAAGCGGGCATTTTCCACGGCCTGACACCCCATGTGCTACGCCACAGCTTCGCCACCCACCTCCTGGAGGGAGGGGCGGACCTGAGGAGCGTGCAGACGATGCTGGGGCACGCCGATATCTCGACCACGCAAATCTACACTCACGTGATGCGGTCGAGGCTGAGGGATACGGTCGAGAAGCACCACCCCCGCGCATAAGTCCATCGGCTGGGCCATGGCGGGTTAGGTTTCGCAGAGCCGGAAGTGCGATGGCGTATGAGCGACTACATGTACATGCTGGAGAGCCACCTCAGCCCCGACCAGAATCGGGCGGTTGAGGATGTGCAGGCGGCGGCCGGAACCGCCAATCTAAATATGTTCCTGACCGGCGGCGCGATGCGGGACATGCTCGCCGGTTTCCGGATACGCGACCTGGACTTCGTCGTCGAGGGCAACGCGCTAAAGATCGCCAAGGCAATCTGCGATCGCACCGGCGCGAAGGCCGTTCATACAGACGAGCTCCGAAAGGCCGTGGAACTGGTATTTCCGACGGGTGTGACCGCGCAGATCGCCATGTCCCGGCACGAAAAGTACGGGCGCACGGGGGGCAAGCCCACCATCTCACCCGCCACGATCCAGGACGACCTGCGCGAGCGCGACTTCACCTGTAATGCGATTGCGCTTTCGCTGAATCGCGCGTCGCGGGGCCTGCTGCTGGACCCGATGAACGGGCTCGCCGATATCGAGCGCAAGGAGCTGCGCACGGTCTCCAACTACGGCTTCTACGACGATCCGTCACGCCTTCTGCGCCTGGTGCGGCTGCGTGTGCGCATGGGGTACACGGTAGAGGAGCGCACGCAGATGCAGGTGGCGAATGCGCGCGAGGCGGAGGTGGAGAAGCGGATTCCGGCCCAGGTGTTGGGCGAGGAGCTGCGCCGGATCGGCGCGGAGGACCATCCCGGCGATATCGTCAAGGGGCTGGAAGAAGCGGGGCTGCTCTCGCTGTTTTCGCCGGCGTTAAGCACGAAGCTGAACACGCAGGGCCTGGCCAAGTTCGATAAGATCTGCGGGATCGTGCCGGACGATCCACGGTGGCGCGCCGCCCGCTTGGGCACGTTCCTCTATGCTCTTACGGAGAAGTTGACGCCCAAGGAGAAGCAGGCGCTGATCAAGGCTGTCGAGATGCCGAAGGCGGACGTCAATGAGTGGCAGAAGATTGAGGCGCGAGCGAAGAAGCTGGAGAGCGCGCTGAAGGCGGCGCGGGTCCGGAAGGCGAGCCACGTGTACCAGATCGTATCGGCAGCCGCTCCGGAAGATATCCTGTTCACGCTCTACCACTCGGCGCTGAAGCCGGTGCAGGAGCGGCTGCGGAATCATTTCGGAAAGTATCTGCAGCAGATCGCGGAGATCACTCCGGAAGAGTGGGCGACCATTACCGTGAAACCCGACACGCCGAAATACGCGAAGGCGCGCGATGAGTTCATCGGCAAGCGGCTGGATCGGCGGATCAAGAAGGTGGTGGAGCCTCCGCCTCCGGAGGCTCCGCCGGTTGTACCGGAGGCGGTCGCGGCGCGGCGGGGAAGGTAGGGAGTATCTGGTAAAGACAAGATGAAGCGCCACTCGGGGACACCCGCCGATATCACCAGATAGCGGTCGCCCGGTCAGAAAGTTGGGTGGCATTTGCAATATCCTTTGCCATTTGGCTAATCGAACATGGTACGATCAGGCCCAGCGCAGCTTTGTTGCAGCGGAGGTGTGCATGTTTGCTCCCTTGATCGCAAAGGCGAAGGCTAGCTCAGGTCGGCCCAAGACCTCAGCTCCGCAATGCTCTGGAGCTGTAAAGCATCAATTTAGCGGAGCTGCCGAGCACGCGCTCATGCTCAAACGCACTATTGGTAATCCAGAGGCGCTTCGGCTTTTCGAACAGCAGGTCGCGAACCCCAAAGAAGAGTCCGGCCCAGCCCGACAGCAATGGAATTTCAGTAAGATCCCGCTGCTTTCGCCTGACCGGACGAGCCGCCCCCAAGCTTCATCCCCGCTCAACGCATTCCCGCCACCACGCATCATACAGCCGAAGCTCGTTGTCGGAGCGGTCAATGATCCGCTTGAGGGCGAAGCGGACCGCGCGGCTGAGCATGTGATGCGGATGCCCGATCCGGCAGCAATAACGGCCGCGCGTACTACAGGGCCTGCAAATGTGCAGAAAGTCATGGCCAACGGGTCTCAGCCTTTGGCGAACCGGCCTCCCCGCGCGGGAGTCGGGCTGGCTGTGGATGGGAGTATCGGCAGGAACTCAATTTTTCCTCCATCGGGACCTCCTGTACAGTGCAAGCTAGAGATTGGGGCGGCGACCGACCCTTTGGAACGCGAGGCGGATCGCGTCGCGGAGCGGATTATGAGCATGCCGGGTCGCCAGGGGTCAGTGGAGGGAACGAGCGGCGCAGCGAATTCGTCCGTTGTGCTCCGACGGGCGTGCGCCTCGTGCGAGGCGGAGGAAGACGATAAGGTCACGAAGCGCATCAACCCAGACGATGAGATCCACGGCAAGCTCTTCGGCCGTCCGGCGGCAATGACGGAGGCGCTCAAGCACCAGATCCGCGGCCTTGGCCATGGGCAGCCGCTCCCCGCGTCAGAACGTGCGTTCTTCGAGCCTCGCTTCGGGCGAGACTTTGGCGACGTTCGGGTACACTCCCGTCCCGAGGCCGCGGCAGCGGCCAACACGCTGCGAGCGCGCGCCTTCACCCACGGCTCTGACATTGTCTTCGGGGCCGGCGAGTTCTCTCCCGGCACGAGGTCGGGCCGGCAGCTTCTCGCGCATGAGCTAACCCATGTAGTCCAGCAGAAGGGGGGCGCGCCGGCGATTCAGCGCGAACTTGCCACTCCTCCTCCGGCGACGCCCGCCAGAGCCCAGCCCGCGCTCACTGCGGCCCAGATCACCGCGGCGATCCGCTTCAACCGGAGCTTGTACGACGCCGAGAGGACGAAGCAACTGCAAGATCTCATAGGCACCACCTCCACGGGTACCTGGGTTGAGGATGACATACTGGCTGTCGCGGCGACCCAGGAGGAATATGGCCTCCACAAGGACGGGATGATCGGGCCCAAGATGTTCGAGTTCCTGGACAAAGAGACCAGGCTGGAGAAGCTTGCCAAGACGGACGAAAACTGTCTGCTCGCGTTCAACATAGCTCTTGACCCGCCGACGGTCGGAGCGGTGGTGGGCGGCCAGCGTTCGATCACGGGACACTTCGCGATGTCGGCGCAGTTCTCGAAATATTGCGGCTGCGCCGACTACGAGTACCGACAGTTCATCCGTGGCCACTGGAAGCGCATCCGCGGCGGAGTGACGACCGACCTGAGCAACACGTTCACCACCCAGCCCGCGGGAAGTTTGACGCCCGGGTTTGCGGAAGATGGCAACACCACCACCGCAGCCTTGAACTACGGGCATCGCGACCAGGCGAACGAAGGTACGGACAACGGATACTTCGACGATGCGAACAGCGCCACGCAGAATCAGGCGAGCGGATGCCACTACAAAGGCGATGATACGCCAGGTGGACCAGACTCGGTCCTCTCCGGCGACGTCTTCGATATTCTGGTCGCCTTCCGCGGTGAGATCCGCCGCAAGGCGAAGGTCGTGGAGACGAAGTTCTGGAATGCGATTCATGGGCGCTTTCCGGTGCCGTAGCGGTCACACCACTTTTGAATTAGATCCAGCCCCTGCCACCGGAGCTGGCCGATCCAGCGTTGCAGGTAATTCAGCGTCGCCCTTCATTGGAGATTGTTAAAGTGCCGTATACTCCTTCTATGATCAGGAGCGCAGCAAGGTGGCTCGTGCTCGCCCAGCAGGCGTGAACGGCCACTCATCCGGTCCCCTTACATACTTCGGCGGAGAACAAAACCATAATGCCCAGTGGTCCACCGAATTCGGACTCCTCCTCAGAGGACTCGACCAGGATCCCCTGGCGATGGGATGACCACGCTGCCGACGGGCGCAAGGTCGTGCTGGAGGTGGAGGGGAAGCGCTTCGGCTTCGGCCCCACCGAAGGAGGGCGCGAGTTCGCGATCCAGGCCATACTCTCCACCGGGGATCCGGCGTGGGTCCGCGCGGTTCCTTCTACCACGGCGGACGCCGCCGCCATGGCCGAGCGTGGCGGGAGACTCTACGTGGCGCTCTATCGCACCGCTGTCACTGGCTGCCGAGTGCTTGCCCTGGACGTGGCCACCGGAAACGAGATCTGGGAGGTCTCCTTGCAGGCCGTCGGCATCCTACATCACAGCAAGTACGTCAATCGCGTCCAGATCACCCTGCTCGGCGACGCTCTTGTCGTATTCGGCGACGAGTCCGGTGGAAGGTACGTCGAGGTTCTTGATCCCCGAGACGGCCACCTGATTTCACACCGCGTGGAGAAGCCATGAGGATCTCCACGAAGACTGCGGCGGCGGCAAAGAGCCAGGGCGGGCGCTGCTGACGCACAGCTAATAGGTCTCCCGTCGGCCGTATTGCCCCAAGCATACGCGGGGCTGTACACTCAACCCAACAGGGGTATTTTTATGAACATTTCCAGGCTCCTCTTGTTTGTCCTCTTAACTACTTCCGTTTATGCCCAGACCAGTATGCAGGGCGCTGTCACTGATCCTTCCGGCGCGGCTGTTTCCGGGGCTGCGGTTGAAGTTCTGCACGTGGATACGGCGACCGCTACCAATCTCATCACCGATGATACGGGCCACTGGCGGGAGCCCGCGCTTTCGCCGGGCGAGTACCAGGTGAAGATCGCGGCGCGCGGCTTCCAGACTATGGTGCGCAAGGGCATCCATCTGACTGTGGGACAGGATGCGGTGCTCGATACTCGCCTGGAGATCGGGGTGGTGGAGAGCGTCATCTCGGTCAGCGCCGATGCGCCGGGCGTGCGCCTGACGTCGGGGACGGTGAGCGGCCTCATCGACGAGCGGCAGATGCGTGACCTGCCGCTCAATGGGCGCTCCTTCCAGCAGCTCGCGCTGCTGCAGCCGGGCGTGAACGCGGTCGCGGCGGGCGGGAACGATCCGGTGGGCGGGCGGACTCCGAAGATCTCGATCAACGGCGCGCGGCCCGAGCAATCCAGCTTTCTCCTGGACGGCACGGATATCAACAACGTCTACAACAAGACGCCGGGGTCGGTGGGCGGCGTGCTGCTCGGCGTGGAAGCGGTGATGGAGTTCCAGGTGCTAACCAATGCCTACTCGGCGGAATTCGGACGCTCGGCGGGCGGCGTGATCAACGCGGTCACCCGGTCTGGGGGCAACCAGGTCCACGGGTCGGCCTTCGAATTTCTGCGAAATTCGAAGATGGACGCGAAGAACTTCTTCGACCCCGCTTCGCAGCCCATCCCCGCGCTCAAGCGCAACCAGTTCGGGGCGGTACTCGGCGGCCCCATCCACCGCGACAAGACTTTCTTCTTCGTCGCGTTCGAATCGCTGATTGAGCGGCTCGGTCTTACCGGCGTGACCAGCGTTCCGGACGTCAACGCGCGCCAGGGCCTGCTCCCCACCAGCGCCACCGATCCGACGCTGCGCCAGGTTCCACTGCACCCCGCGATCCCGGCTTACCTGAACCTGCTCTTCCCGCTGCCGAACGGCCGCGCACTCAGCGGCGGCGCGGCGCAGTTCCTGTTCACGCGCCCGCAGCCCACGGACGAGTACTTCACGCAGGGCCGCATCGACCACCACTTCTCGCCGCGTGACACGGTTTTCGGGAGGTACACGTTCGATAACGGCAACGTCGACCGGCCGCCCACTACCAAGCCGCCGATCACCAACACGCGAGAGCGGTCGCGCAACCAGTACGTCACGCTGGAGGAGCAGCACTTCTTTTCGAGCGCGCTGTTGAACACGCTGCGACTGGGCTACAACCGGTCGACTTCCGAATCGGACAACGAGCGTACTGTCAACATTCCGGCTTCGATGTCGTGGCTGCCGGGGCAGCAATTCGGCTACCTGACGATCACCGGCCTGGTGACCGAGGCCGCGGGAGATTACCGGCTGCCGCGCCTGGACCACCTGAACACGTGGGAGGCCGCCGACACGCTGTTCCTTTCGCGGGGAATTCACGGGCTGCGTGTCGGAGTACAGGCCCAGCGTTTGCAGTTCAACCAGAACACCTCGAGCCAGGTGGGCGGGATCGTGACGTTCACCGGGCTGGAGAATTTTTTGCGCGGGATTCCGAACCAGATCGATTTCGCGGTGCCCGGCAAGATCGACCCAATCCGCGGCTATCGCCAGAGTGTCTTCGGCTTCTATGCGCAGGACGATATGCGTGTGCGCCGCAACGTCACCGTCAACCTGGGACTGCGCTACGAATTCGCCACGGTTCCGACGGAGGCCAACGGCAAGATCGCCAACCTGAGGAATGTGACCGATTCGAAGGTGACGGTGGGCGACCCGTGGCATCGCAATCCCTCGCTAAAGAATTTCGCGCCGAGATTAGGGATCGCGTGGGATCCGTTCGGCGACGGCAAGACCAGCGTGCGCACCGGCTTTGGCATTTTCTACGACGAGATCCTGCCCAAATACTACTTCTTCTCGGGCAGCCTGAATCCGCCGTTCACGACGCGTACGTCGATTGTGCGGCCGCAGTTTCCCAATCTGCTGGCGGGCTTCGACCCCAATGGGTTTTTCCCGTTCCAGTTACAGACGGTCAACTACGATCTGCAATCGAGCTACGCCATGCAGTTCAATCTCGGGGTGGAGCGCAGCGTTGCCGGCTGGACGTTGGGAGCTAGTTATGTGGGCGCGCGCGGGCTGCATCTGTTCCGTATCGGCGACGCCAACCTGGCGCCCCAGACGGTGGTGAACGGAGTTACGGTCTATCAGCCGTCGCTCGGCCGACGCAACCCGAACTTCGCCAGCATCACGCAGCGGATCACGGATGCGCAGTCGTTCTACAATGCGTTGCAAATGAGTGCGGTGCGGCGGGTGGTTTCGGGGCTGCGCGCGCAAGTGAGCTACACTTTTTCGCGGAGTGTGGACGATTCAAGCGGAGTTAATTCGCAGGACTACACGGACGGCAGCCCGTATGTGATCGATTACTACGATCACAAAGCGGATCGCGGCCTTTCGAGCTTCTGGGCGAAGCACGTGCTGGCGGGCAACTGGAGCTATGAGCTGCCGATCGCGCGGAGCATGACCGGAGTGGGCGGTGCGCTGCTCAAAGGCTGGCAGGTCAACGGCATCACGACGCTGCAGAGCGGGCACCCGTTCGAGATACGGCTGGGCTTCAACCGCAGTGGCAATCTGAACACGGTGAACTATGCGATGCATGAGCGGCCGGACGTGAATCCCGCGTTTACCGGGCCGGTAATCCTCGGCGGTCCGGATCGCTACTGGGATGTGCGCGCGTACAAACTGCAGCCGGCGAATCAGCGCGGCAATCTGGGCCGGAATACGCTGATTGGCCCGGGGATCGCCGGGTTCGATCTGGCGATGAATAAGCAGTTCGCGTTGAGTGAGGGCAAGCGGCTGGAGTTTCGTGGAGAGCTGTTCAATTTGCCGAATCATCCGAATTTCGCCGTGCCCTCGGGCCGGGTGGCGTTCTCCAGCGTGGATGCGGCCGGGAACGGTGTGGTGGCGTCGGATTGGGGTGTGATTGCGGGGACGGTGACGGCGGCACGGCAGGTGCAGTTGGGGCTGAAGCTGATGTTTTGAATGGAGTGCGGCGAGATGAATGCGGGAGACTTTCGAAGGATTGCGCTGAGCCTGGAGGGTGCGGAAGAGGTCTCGCACGGGGGATTGCCCGCCTTCCGCGTCGGAGGCAGAAGATTCGCTTCGCTCGCCTCGCAGGGAGAGGGCTACGGAAACCTGACGCTCACGCCGGAGCACCAGGCGGCGTTTGTCGAGGAAGCGCCCGAGGTGTTCCTGCCCATTGCGGGCGGGTTCGGAAGGATGGGACATACCCATATTCGCCTGGCTGCTGCGAACGAGGATGTTCTGGCGGGCGCGCTGCGGACCGCGTGGAGACTGCGGGTGGAAAAGAACGCAAAGACGCGCGAGAAGAAGCGCCCGGTGCGCAGTGCAGTGGCGGACAGGAAGCGCGGGAAGTGATGAAGGCGGGAGCGGGTAAAAGCGGACCGCTCGCGTTTTGGTTCTTTTCGTCCGGAGTCCTCGGGGGCGCTGGCGCACGCGGTGCTGCCCGCCGGCCCCGGGGGGCGGATCGACGATCAGATGGCGGCCTGAAGTACGCAGCGGCCCGCGTCCGATAGGATCGCTGGCCCACGCGGCTCTGGCCGCAGGGGTGGTGCTCCAGGTGGGCTCAAGTGAAAGCAGAGTGGGAGTCACCGTGGCGATTCGCTGATGGCGTTGTAATATGACGCTATGAAAACTTCGATCCTCCTGGTGGCCGCGGCCCTGCCGCTGCTCTCGCAGCAACATTGGGTGGCCACCTGGGGGACCGCACAGCAGCAGTATCGCGCGGCGGGTCGCGGTGGACCCGCGACTGCGCCACCGAAGTCCACACCCGCACTCACTCCCCCGCCTCCTTCCGGCGCTCCGGGACGACGCTTTCCCGTACCGCCGCCCCTGGCGGGAATCAACAATCAGACCGTGCGCATGGTGGTGCGCACTAGTATCGGCGGGCGCTCGCTGCGCGTGCGACTCACGAATGCGCTCGGCGGGACGGCGCTCTCGCTCGGGGCGGCGCACGTCGCGATCCGTTCGAAGGACAGCGCGACGGTCCCGGCGTCCGATCGCGCGTTAACGTTCAGCGGCAAACCGGCCGCGACGATTTATGCGGGGCAGGTGCTGGTGAGCGATCCGGTGACTCTCGACGTGCCGCCGCTGACGGACCTGGCGGTCAGCCTGTACTTTCCGGGCGAGACCGGCCCTCCCACGTCGCACACTTTCGGCCTACGTCCGACCTACATTTCGCGTGAAGGCGATTTCACCGGTCAGGCCGAGATCCCCGACCCGGCCGCGACGATGCAGTCCTGGTATTGGCTCGCCGGGATCGACGTGCTGGCGCCGGCCGACGCATTCACCATCGTCACGTTCGGCGATTCGATCACCGATGGCGATCAGTCCACACCCGATTCCAACAATCCCTGGCCGGCGCTGCTGGCGCGGCGGCTTCAGGGAAAACACATCGGCATCGTGAACGCGGGCATTTCGGGCAATCGCATTCTCGGCGACAACAACAGCGGTCTTTCGCGGTTGTTGCACGATGCGCTGACTGTCCCCGGCGTGCGCTGGCTGACGCTGCTGGAAGGCATCAACGATATTACCGGGGCCACGCGCGGAAACGCGAACACGCTGTTCACCGCGGACAACCTGACGGCGGCCTACCGGCAGATCATTGAGACCGCGCACCTGTATGGGGTGAAGGTCGCGGGCTGTACGCTGACGCCGTACGCCGGATCCAGCGCGTATTCCGAGCGAGGCGAGGCGATCCGCAAAGCGGCCAACGAATGGATCCGCACCAGCCGGGCGTTCGACGCGGTGCTGGATTTCGACGCGGCCACGCGCGATCCCAAGACGCCCGACCGGTTCCGTTCCGAGGCCGATTCGCCCGACCTGCTCCATCCCGGCGACGCGGGCTACAAGCTGATGGCGGACTCGATCAACCTCGCCGTATTCAAGCGATGAACTGGTGGACGAAGCATCCGGCCAAGGCTCCGCCCACGAGAGGACCGATCACCGGCACGAGGGCGTAGCCCCAATCCGAGCCGCCCTTTCCGCTGATGGGCAGGACCGCGTGCGCGATGCGGGGGCCCAGGTCGCGCGCCGGATTGATCGCATAGCCCGTTGTCCCGCCGAGCGAAAGCCCGATGGACCAGACCAGCATTCCCACCAGATAGGGGCCGAAGCCCGAAGAGAGCGCGCCTGAGGGGCTGAGATTGCCGACGGCCTTCGACGTTATCGCGGCAATCACCACGATCAGCACGAACGTGCCGATGGCTTCGCTGATGATGTTCGCACCCGGGCGTCGAATGGCGGGGCCGGTCGAAAAACACGCGAGCTTCAGGTCCTGCTCGGGCGTGACTTCCCAATGCGGGAAATAGTAGATCCACACCAAAATCGCGCCACAGATCGCGCCGGCCATTTGCGCCGGGATGTAGTACAGGATCTTGGAATAATCGCCGCTGGAGACGGCGAACGCGACCGTGACGGCCGGGTTCAGGTGTGCGTCCACGCTGCCGCACGCCACCGAGGTGAGCACGCCGCACATCACCGCGAGTCCCCATCCAATCGTGATGACGCCCCATCCGGCGGCTTCGCCTTTCGATTTCTTGAGCAGGGTGCCGGCGACGACGCCATTGCCCAACAGGATGAGGATCAAGGTCCCCATGAACTCGCCGATTATCTTTGTTTGCATGATTGCTCCTAAGCTCGCTTCCTCGCTGGCCAAAAGCGCCAGTACGGTCGCGGCTCTGATCGGGGTTATAGCCAGTCGAAGGACCGGGTCACGGCCTTTTTCCAGAAACCGTACAGCTCTTCGCGGCGCGCTTCGTCCATCTGCGGATTCCACGTCCGATCCACGCTCCAACGCTCGCGCAGGTCGTCGCAGTCTTTGAAGAAGCCCACCGCAAGACCGGCCGCGTAGGCCGCGCCCAACGCCGTAGTCTCCTGTACTGTGGGACGCACGACCGGCCGTCCCAGGATATCGGACTGGAACTGCATGAGTAACTCGTTGATCACCATGCCGCCATCGGTGCGCAACACGTCCACCGGAAATCCGGCGTCCTTCTCCATCGCCTCCACCACTTCGCGCGTCTGGAATGCGGTGGCTTCCAGCACGGCGCGCGCCAGATGACCTTTGTTGGTGAAGCGTGTCAGGCCGGCGATGACGCCGCGGGCGTTGTCCTTCCAGTACGGCGCGTAGAGGCCGCTGAATGCCGGCACAAAATAGATGCCGCCGTTGTCCTTCACCGTGCGGGCGAGGACTTCGATATCGCTGCTCTTTTCGATGAGGCCGAAGTTATCGCGAATCCACTGCACCAGGGCGCCGGTGATAGCGACGCTGCCTTCGAGCGCATAGGACGCCGGTTGCGCGCCCAGCTTATAGGCGACCGTGGTCAGCATGCCGTGGCGAGAGGCCGTGCATTTCTCGCCGGTGCTCATCAGCAGAAAACATCCAGTGCCGTATGTGTTTTTGGCCTCGCCGGCGCGGAAACAGGTCTGGCCGACCAGGGCGGCCTGCTGATCGCCCAGGATGCCGGAGATGGCGACGCCCTTCAATTCGTCAATGGTTGCCTCGCCGTAGACCTCGCTGCTGGAGGCGATGCGCGGCAGCATGGCGCGCGGGATCCGGAAGGCGGTGAGGAGTTCCGGGTCCCAATCCAGCGTGGCCAGATTCATCAGCATGGTCCGGCTGGCGTTAGTGCAGTCGGTGATGTGCAGACCGCCGGTGAGGTTCCAGACCAGGAAGGTATCGATGTTGCCGAACAGGACGTCGCCCGCTTCGGCGCGCGCGCGGACGCCCGGGACGTGGTCCAGAATCCATTGGATTTTGAGCGCGCTGAAATAGGTGGCGAGGGGCAGTCCGGTCTTGGCGCGGAACCGGTCCTGGCCGCCGTCGCGGGCCATTTCGGCGACGGCCGCGGCGACGCGCGTGTCCTGCCAGACGAGTGCGTTGTAGACGGGTTGCCCGGTGTGGCGATCCCAGACCACAGCGGTTTCGCGCTGGTTGGTGATGCCGATGGCGGCTAAATCGGCGGGGCGGAGGGCGCGCTGTTCCAGGGCCGCGGCGATCACTTCGCGGGTACGGCGCCAGATCTCATTGGCATCGTGCTCCACCCATCCAGCCTCGGGGTAGATCTGTTCGTGCTCCTTCTGGGCGATGCTGACGATGCGCCCGGAATGGTCGAAGACCATGAATCGCGTGCTGGTGGTTCCCTGGTCGATTGCGCCGATGTAATTGGACACGCGGAGAATTCTATCATCTGGCACGGGTGGGAAATTGATTAAGCCGATTTAACAGATTCTTCGCAACGATGCGGGCGGGCATAGCGTAGGTAACTCCATGATGTTGCGACCTCTTGTTGCGGGATTCCTTTGCGCTGCTGGTTTGCAGGGGCAGGTTTCGATTCAGGACCTGATGGATGGCGGCCACTACAAGCGCGCCCGCGCTGCGGCGGAGGCGAAATACAAAGAGACGCCGAACGACTCGGAGACGCTGTGCCTGCTCTCCAGGGTACGGCAGTTGTGGGGCAGGGCGGACGAGGCGGAGAAGCTGGCGGAGAAGGCAGTGGCGCTGAATCCGAAGGAAGCGCGGTACCACTTTCAACTGGCGGAGGTGATCGGCCAGAAGGCGCAGAAGGCGGGCGTGCTGCACCAGATTGGACTGGGCCGGCAGTTCAAGAAGGAGGCGGAACTGACTCTGCAACTGGATCCGCGTCACGTCGGCGCGCTGAATGATATGGTGATGTTCTACCTGAAGGCGCCGGGGATTATCGGGGGCGACAAGACCAAGGCGCGAGAGTTGGCGGACCGGATCATGAAGATCGACCCGGTGCAGGGGTACTCCTCCCTGATCACGATGGCGCGGGAGCAGAAACAGGAGGTCCCGACGGAGGAGTATCTGCGGAAGGCGCTGGAGGCGCGGCCCGACAGTTACTCGGCGCTGGCGAATCTGGGAGCGTTTGTGATGAACCAGAAAAAGTATCCCGAGGCGGAAAAGCACTTTCGGGAGGCGATGCGGCTGCATCCCGACCGCGCCGGCGCGTACGGGCTACTGGCAGTACTGCAGGTGCAGCAGGATCAGTGGACGCAACTCGATGCCACCCTGGCGCAGGCGGAGAAGGCAGTTCCGGACAATCTGAACCCTTACTACCGCGCAGCGAATCATTGCCTGGCGCGGAAAGTGGAGCTGCCGCGGGCAGAGCGGTATTTCCGCAAGTATCTGGGCATGGAGCCGGAGCCGGGGTCGGCCAGTCATGCGGTGGCGCACTGGCGGCTCGGGCTGGTGCTGGATCAGGAGGGCCGGAAGTCGGAAGCGGTGACGGAGCTGGAGACCTCGGTGAAAATGGATGGGAACAACACGGCGGCTAAGGCAGACTTGAAAAGATTGAAGTGAGTGAAGGATTAAGCACCGCTGTTGGCGACGGCCTTCATGAGCACCGTACGTATGCCTTCGACCGGGATTGCGAAGAGCAACATCTGGCCGGGATCCGCGAACACCGCCTCGTAATCGGCGGGCGTGAACGCGCGCGCCAGCCGGATGGCGAACGTCCTGCGCAACAACCGCACATAGTGATCGCCGTCGTAGTCCCTGCGATCTTCGCTCTCGATGGCTTCGTCTTCGAACTCCTCGATCACGCCACCCCCCGTCTTAGTGCGGTAGACGCGGATGCGGTCGCCGACACTCCAAGATGTGCGGCCGCTGGCGAGCATGGCTTCATAGGCGAGCTCCCGGTGGCGGTCGCGGGACTCCCGGTAGGCGGCCGGCGACTTGGTCAGCCTCACTCTGGAGGCGACGTCGCCGGTCGGCAACTCGCGGTGGCGCAGTGCGTCCAGGGTAGCGAGATAGCTATCGCGAACTCCGCTTACGTCACCTTCCAGCAACTGGAGGATGGCGCGCCGCAGGAATGCTTCGCCGAAGGGTTCCGCGCGGCTGGAACGGAATGCCACGCCGCGAAGCAGAAGCGCGCCGTCATACGTGAGGAGAGCGTAATTCTTCGGCTCGTGCGACAGCATGGCCGCATACCGTCCGTCGAATTCGAGCTGTACCAGGCCCGGTAGAAGCGCGGCCACCTCCGCCACCACGCGTCGCTCATCGGCCTCCACCCACCCTTCGGGCACCGCGAAATAAACGCCGTCCGTGTCGGCCTCCAGCAGCGTGACGCCACGGGCGGCGAGCTCACGACACATCAGCTCCAGCGTTTCGCGACCGCGCCGCGTTACCTCGTTAGCCGCATGGACGTCTGCGAACCGCGTGAGGCCGCCGCCAGCCGCGAGGTATCCGTACGCGGAGTTCACCACCAGCTTCATGGCCGCCGACATGGCCTCATGCGCGTAACGCTCCGGCGACCCCGGCGGCGCCGCGCGGGCACTCGCCTTCGCGGCGAGCCTCCGCTCCACCAGTCGATCCACCAGCGCGAGCATCGCGCCCAGACGGTCGCGCGCCGGTCCGATACGGTGCGCGCGCATCAGCGATGGATACAGGCTCGCCACGTCCGCCTTGACCACACGCCGTGCCACGCCGGTGGCGAACAGGTGCAGAGCCGCGCCGCTGTGCGGCGTTCCGTCGCCGGGCTGGTGCGCCGGCAGGGCCATTCCCGCACGCAGGTACGCCCGCACCAGCAGAGGATCGATCACGCCTGTTGCGGCTCCCGCGTCCGCAAGCCGCTCGTACCGCCGCGGCGTCATCTGCGCGAGTGCGTAGGCCGCTCCGCCGAGCATCCGCGCCAGCCCGGCCACCTCTTCGACGTCCGAAGTGGCGTAGCGGCGTACGCGCGCCGGGTCGCAGCGGTACACCGCGTAAATCCGATCGCCGCGGATGTGCTCGCGGTCGCCGCCGGCGATTCCCAGATACCGCGCCACGGCTTTGAGCCCGTGATTGGGCAGCTCGCGGGTCGCGAAGTCGTAGCGCAGCACGGCATCCAGCGTATCGATCAGCTCGCGGCCGGGCGCCACGAAGCGCACACGGCGGCTGGTGTCCGTGCCGCGCGTGGCACCGCGGCGGGCGGAGCGTTGTCGCAAGCCTGGCGGCCCGATCCGGCCCAGATCCAGCGGCACTCCCAGAATGCGCGCCCGGCGATCCAGGAACGGCAGGTCGAAGCCGTGCAGGTTGTGGTTCTCGATGACGTCTGGGTCGGCGGCCTTCACCTTCGCGACCAGCCGGCGGATCAGATCGGCCTCGGCGGCGTTCCCGTCACCTGTCGCCTCGAGCACTTCAGTGGCGCCCGACGGGTCGCGCACCGCCACCATGAAGATTCGATCGCGATGGGGATCGAGCCCGGTGGTCTCCAGATCGAACTGCATCCGGTGGAGTTGATCGAAAGCCAAATCGCGGAAGTAGTTTCGCCCGGTCGCGACCAGGTATTGCTCCTCCGGCGGCAGTGCGAGCACGGACTCCTTCCCCAGCTCCCGGAGATTGGCGATGCGGCGTCCGAGACGCTGCGTCGCGCCCTCCAGGACCGCGGCTGCCAGGGCCCTTGCATCGTCGGCGGAAACCAGATAGCGCAGCGTACCCGGCCCTTCGAGTTCGCGCCAGGTGACCTGCGCGCCCAGATGTCGCAGATCGTCGAGCCGATCCAGCAGGAGCCAGGGGCGGAACCGTTCCTCTTCGACCACTAACTCGCCCGTTTCCGGGATCCGACGCCACACCACGGCACGACCCTCGGCCTCTGCCCACACGGATACGATACCTGGCGTGGGATCCCATCCCCACAGCCATTCGTCCTGGTTTGGTGTGGGATCGGTTTGGCGCGAACTCCCCATGAAGTTATAATCGCGGATTGACACCGAAAACCGCATTCGTTTTTCCGGGCCAAGGCTCCCAGGCGTCGGGAATGGGCAAGGCGCTTGCCGATCAGTACCCCGCGGCTCGCCGCGTTTTCGAGGAGGCCGATGAAGCCCTTGGGTTCGGCATCTCGCTGCTTTGCTTTAACGGACCCGAAGATCAGCTCAAGCTCACCTGCAATACGCAGCCCGCCCTATTGACGGTCTCCGTCGCGGCCTTTGAAGTGCTTCGCGAAGAGGGCATCGCGCCGGACTACGTGGCCGGACACAGCCTGGGCGAGTACTCGGCGCTGGTGGCGGCGGGCAGCCTGCGATTCGCAGACGCGGTCCGGCTGGTACACAAGCGCGGGCAGTATATGCAGGAGGCGGTGCCCCCCGGAGTGGGAGCCATGGCCGCGCTGCTCAAGCTGCCCGAGGGCAAGCTCGATAGCGTGCTCTCGGAGGCGGCGCAAGGCGAAGTGGTGAGTGCCGCGAACCTCAACTCGCCCGACCAGGTGGTGATCGCAGGCCACACCGCCGCCGTGCATCGCGCGGTGGAACTGGCCAAGGCCGCGGGCGCGCGTCGCGCGGTGCTGCTCCCGGTCAGCGCGCCATTCCACTGCGCCCTGATGAAGCCCGCGCAGGAGCGTCTCCGGGCGGATCTGGACGCCACCGAATTCCGCGACCTCGCAGTTCCGCTGATTAACAATTGGGAGGCGCGCGAGATCCGCACCGGGGCGGAAGCCCGTGAAGGCGTCTACCAGCAGGTGCCCAATCCTGTGCGATGGGCCGATTCCGTGCGCCATCTGGCGGCCGCCGGTGTCGCGCGCTTTATCGAAGTGGGCGCGGGCGCGGTATTGACGGGGCTGCTGCGCAACATCGATGCAGCGCCGGCAGGGTTCAAATTCGGCGGACCGGATGATCTGAAAGAGCTGCACTGACTAGTACGTCCGGTCACTTGCGTTTCTCGCACGGTCTGGTAATCTCACGAGTAAAGGGCATGTCTGCAGACTCAAAGCACCGCTGTCCCAGTTGCGGAAGCACGGACACCCGTCACTCCTATCCGGGCGGTGCCCTGGATATGTTTATGGAATTGTTCGGCAAGCGTCCGTTTCGCTGCCGCGGCTGCCGAAAGCGCTTCTATGGCCGCGACGATGCCGGGCGCGAACAACAGTCGGGCGGATCCGAAGAGCCGATGGATCATGAGGCCAGCCTGGAAGAGGGTTAGATAAGGACGGTTAGATCCTAAACCCGCCGCACCTTGACCCGGGCCTCTTCGAATAACATCTCCGTCATGCCGAAATGCTCGTCGTAGTAGGCGCTTGAGTACTGCGCCATCCGCTCAGAAGAGACCACTACCTGAACGATCCCGGCCTGCACGATGGCCCGCGCGCAATCCATGCACGGCATGATTTCCACGTAGATGGTGCAGCCCTCGGTGGCCGTGCCCGCGCGCGCCGCGTTGCAGATGCCATTCCTCTCGGCATGCTCGATCCACAGGTATTTCGTGGGTCGCACGAGCCGTTCCGGCACGTCGTCACGGATGCCGCGGGGGAAGGAATTGTATCCGGTGGAGCGGATTTCATGGTTCGGCCCGACGATGACGCAGCCGATCTGAGTGTTCGGGTCCTTGGACCGAGCGGCCACCACTTTGCAGATTTCCAGGTAGTACTGGTCCCAGCTTGGGATCTCGCGCATGACAGTAGAGTTGCATTTCTCGTCCCATTCAGGCAAGCTTGTAGGTTTTCCCCCTTGCAAAATGTTGGTACGCATCCTCTATCACGATCACTGTTTCGACGGAGCGGCCTCGGCTGCCTTTTTTAGCCGCTTTATCAAGGGAGTGATCCATCCGGATGCTGCCTTCAAATACACGGGAATGGCGCACACCGCCTCCCAAACCTTCGACCCCGCGCTCTTCGATGGCGATGAGAACGCCATCGTGGATTTCAAGTACGCCAGCGATCCGCGCCTCACGTGGTGGTTCGATCATCACCAGAGCGCTTTCCTGAACGCCGCCGATCAGGAGCATTTCCATCGCGACACCAGCGGCCGCAAGCTCTACGACGCCAGCTACAAGAGCTGCACCGCCTTCATCTGCGACGTGGCCCGCGACCGCTTCGGCTTCCGCGCGTCCGACCTCGACGACCTGGTGCACTGGTCGCTCATCATCGACGGCGCGCAGTATCCCGATGCCAAGACGGCGGTGGAACTGGGCGCGCCCGCGATGAAGCTGACATTGGTAATCGAGGCGGCGAAAGGCAGCGGTATTGTGCAGAAGATTATCGGCTGGATGCAGCACCGGCAGCTTGCCGAAATCATCGCTGAGCCCGAAATTCAGGCGTTGTACGAGCCGCTATACCGCCGCCACCTCGAATCGATCGATCTGATCCAGAGCCGCGCGCATCAGGACGATGGCGTGGTGTTCTTCGATTTGGCGGGGTATGAGATCGAGGGCTACAACAAATTTGTCCCGTACTACCTTTTTCCGAGTTCCACGTATACGGTGAGCGTGAGTCCATCGAGTTTCCGTACGAAGATTTCGGTGGGGTCGAACCCGTGGACGCCGGTTGAGCCCAAGCACAATTTGGCGACTATCTGTGAGCGGTACGGCGGGGGCGGACACGCGCGGGTCGGCGCGATCAGCCTGGCGCCCGGCGAGTTGGGCCGCGCGCGGGAGATCGCGTCGGAGATTGTGGCGGAGCTGAAGCGGTAGTTTGGTAGGCCTCCTGGCCTGCCCACTTACTTGTTTTGATTTAGCGGGCAGGCCAGGAGGCCTACCAAACTAAAACCCCTGCTCTCGAAGCTTTTCCACCGTCAGCCCTTCGCGCACACTCACCTTCCGCAACAGCTTCTCGACGTGCTTGGCGAGCACGTCGCACTCCAGATTCACGCGCGAGCCGGCCCGATACCCACCCAGCGTCGTATTCCGGTACGTGTGCGGAATGATCGTCACGCTCAACACATCCGCTTCCAGCGCGGCGATTGTCAGGCTGATCCCATCGATCGCAATCGAGCCTTTGAACACCAGGAACGCATCCAGCTCCGCCGGCACACGAATCCGCAGCCACCAGTTTTCGTCACCCAGCGCATCGAGTCCCAGAAACTCGCCGGTGCCGTCCACATGGCCCTGCACGATATGCCCGCTCAGGCGCGACGTGGGCAGTAGCGGCCGCTCCAGATTCACGCGCGACCCCGGCCTCAGGTCGCCGAGGTTGGATCGCCGCAGCGTCTCCGGCGCGAGGTCGGCCGAAAAGCCGTCGGGTTGCAAATCGACCGCGGTGAGACACACGCCATTGACCGCGATGCTGGCCCCTTCGGTGATGTCGCTCATGACGGTCCTGCAGCGCACCGCCAGGCGCGATCCCGCAGCGACCACCGTCCCCAGCTCTTCAATAATCCCGGTGAACATCCACGTACCCTTCCACCGCGAATTCATCGGGCGGTATTTGATGGATCGCGATCTTGTGCACGCGGATCGCGTCCGCCCGCCGACGCCGTCCGATGCCGCCGGCCAGCGGCAGAGCCTCCAGCCCGCCCAGAATCTTGGGGCCGTAGTAGAAGAAGATGCGGTCCACTACACCGGTTTCGAGCGCGGACCAGTTCAGCTTGCTGCCGGCTTCGATCATCAGCGAAAGGTACCGTTGCCGTCCCAGCCAATCGACCACGCTGCGCAGGTCGGCGCGCCCGCCCGGGCCGTCGAAGCTGAGCACCTGGATGCCGCGAGATTCCAGCAGCTTCCGGCGCTCGGGATGAGCGGCGCTGGTGCAGACCACCATCACGTCGCCAGACGCGCTACGCACCATCTTCGAATCCAGCGGCAGCCGAAGCTGCGAGTCCATCACGATCCGCAATAGCGGGCGGCACCGCGGGTGGCCCGTTCGGTCATTGAGCAGGCAATCGTCGGCCAGCACGGTGCCGATACCCGTGAGAATGGCATCGTGTTCATGGCGGAGTTCCTGCACGTGGGCGCGAGCGCGCTCGCTGGTGATCCAGCCCTGATTATCGTCCGGCGCCGATATTTTGCCATCCAGCGTGATCGCCGTCTTGAGCGTGACCAGCGGCCGTCCGGTGCGCATGAAATACAGGAATGCCTCGTTGAGCTTCTCCGCCTCAGCGGCGAAATCCTCGGCCATTTCCACCTGCACGCCCGCCTCGCGCAGCTTCGCGAAGCCCTGGCCCGCCACCAGAGGGTTCGGGTCGCCGATCGGCGCCACCACCCGCACGATGCCGGCCTGCACGATCGCATTCACGCAGGGCGGCGTTCGCCCCTGGTGCGAGCACGGTTCCAGCGTGAGGTAAAGCGAAGCCCCGCGCGCCTGGTCGCCCGCCTGGGCCAGCGCGATCACCTCCGCGTGATGCAGGCCCGCGTAGGTGTGGAAGCCGCGACCCACCACCTCGCCCTCACGCACTACGATTGCACCGACGAGCGGGTTCGGACTCGCCAGGGATCGACCCTTGCGCGCCAGGTCCAGCGCTTCTCGCATATATCGGGAGGTCATTATTCGAAGAGTGACTCGATGAATTTTTCGGCGTCGAAGGGCAGCAGGTCGTCGGCCTTCTCGCCGATTCCCACGTAGCGAATCGGCAAGTCCAGCTCGCGCGCGATCGCCACCACGATCCCACCCTTCGCCGTGCCATCGAGCTTGGTTAGCACGATACCGGTGACGCCGCTCGTCTCTGTGAACTTGCGCGCCTGCTCGAGCCCATTCTGTCCCGTAGTGGCGTCCAGCACCAGCAGCACTTCGTGAGGGGCGTCAGGGATCACTTTCTTGGCTGTGCGGCTCATCTTCTGGAGCTCGGCCATCAGGTATTCCTTGGTCTGCAGCCGCCCGGCCGTATCCACGATCACGTAATCGGCTTTGCGCGACCGCGCCGAATGCAGCGCGTCGAAGAGCACCGCGCTGGGGTCGCTGCCGGCGGCTTGGCGAATCACCGGCGAGTTGCTGCGCTCGCCCCAGATTTCAAGCTGCTCGATGGCGGCGGCGCGGAACGTATCGGCGGCGCAGAGCACTACACTACGGCCATCTTTATTGAACCGCGTCGCCAGTTTTCCGATGGTAGTCGTCTTGCCCGATCCGTTCACGCCCACCACCAGGATCACCGCCGGCGGCTCGGTTACCAGCGGCATGCCGCGTTCGCTGGCCTGCAGGATTTCGAGCAGCCGCTCGCGAATCAGATTCTTCAACTCCGCGACGTCGCTGAGCTGATGCCGCTCCACGCGCTGCCGGATCGCATCCAAAATTTCGGTGGTTGTGCGCACGCCGATGTCCGCGCTGACCAGCGTGTATTCGAGCTCGTCGAGGAGGTCGGCATCGATCTCCTTCTTGCCCTGCAGCGCGTCTTCGAGCGCATTGACCAGCCCGGCGCGCGTCTTCTGTACGCCGCTCTTGAGCCGATCGAGAAGCGAGGGCTCCTGTTCGACCGAGCCGAATAAAGTTTGAATCATTTTCCTCTTCAGTTTACCCTGCGCCACAATGAAAGCGTGCTTGAGATCCGCGAAGCCGGTCTCTACTGCCCCGGCGGCGACTTCTTCATCGATCCGGCGGCGCCCGTGCCGCGCGCCATCATCACCCACGCGCATAGCGACCACGCGCGACCGGGGTCTGGACAATACTTGACCGCTCGAGGCGGCGAAGCGCTGCTCCGCACACGTGTCGGCGAGGACGCGTCGATTCAGACCGCCGGCTATGGCGAGTCGCTTCGTTTCAACGACGTTACGGTTTCGCTGCATCCCGCCGGGCACATTCTCGGATCTGCTCAAGTCCGAATCGAGCGGGGCGGGGAAGTCTGGGTGGTCTCAGGCGATTACAAACTCGCGCCGGACCCGACGTGTGCGCCGTTCGAGCCCGTGCGCTGCCATACCCTGGTCACGGAATCGACGTTTGCGCTGCCGATCTTCCGCTGGGCCGATGGGCGCGAGACCGTTGCCGCGATTGAGGCATGGTGGCGAGACAATCAGGAGGCGGGAAAAGCAAGTGTGATTTTTGCGTATCCGATTGGCAAAGCGCAGCGGATCCTGGCCGAAATTGATTCATCGATCGGACCCCTTGTGTGTCACGGCGGTGTGGAACGCATCAACGCGATCTATCGGGGGCAGGGAATTGCGCTGCCGGTTTCCGCTGAGTTGAGCGAGTTCCGTCGCGCGTTGATCCTGGCGCCGCCTTCGGCCGTGGGGTCGCCGTGGATGCGGCGGTTCGCGCCGGCGTCGACCGCGATGGCTTCGGGGTGGATGCGGATTCGTGGACCGCGGCGGCGTCGCGCATTGGATCGCGGGTTTGTACTGTCCGATCATGCGGACTGGCCGGCTCTGCTTTCGGCGATCGACACGACGGGGGCGGAAAACGTTTGGGTGACGCATGGGTATCGCGGGCCGCTGGCGCGGTGGTTGCAGGAACATGGGAAGGCGGCGGAGGCGATCGAGTTGCCGAATCCGGAGGCGGAGGAGGAATGAAGCTCTTCGCCGAACTCTATGCCGCGCTGGACCGCACCACCAAAACCAACGAAAAGGTGGCCGCGCTCACGCGTTATCTCTCGCAGGCGCAGCCCGAAGACGCAGCGTGGGCCGTGGCCTTCCTGCTGGGCCGCCGTCCCAAACGCCTCCTCGAATCGCGCAAACTTTCGCAGTGGGCCGTCGAAGAGGCGGGCGTTCCCGACTGGCTGTTCGGCGAGTGCCATCACGCAGTGGGCGATGGCGCGGAGACTATCGCACTGCTGCTCCCTCCGGCGCAGACCTCGACCGCGCTGCCTCTGCACTATTGGGTAGAAGAGCGCCTCCTGCCGCTGCGTGACGCCGATGACGATACGCGCCGCCTGTGGCTGGTGGAGGCCTGGCGCGAGATGGATGAAGGCCAGCGCTTCGCCTGGAACAAGCTGCTGACCGGCGAATTCCGCGTCGGCGTTTCGCAGAATCTGGTGGTGCGCGCGGTCGCCGAAAGCAGCGGGATCGCGCCGGAGGTAATGGCGCATCGGCTCATGGGAGAGTGGCAGCCCACGCCTGAATTCTGGAGGCAGTTGGTCGCCCCGGATACTCGCGACGCCGATGTCAGCCGCCCCTACCCCTTTTGTCTCGCGCACCCGCTCGAAGGCGGCGTGGAACAACTCGGCGAACCCGCGGAGTGGCAGATCGAATGGAAGTGGGATGGCATCCGCGCGCAACTCATCCGCCGCCAGTGGCGCACGTTTCTCTGGTCCCGCGGCGAAGAATTGATGACGGATCGCTTCCCGGAGATCGAAGCGCTCGGCGCGCAATTGCCCGAGGGCACCGTGATCGATGGCGAGGTGCTGCCCTGGAAAGAGGGAGCCCCCCTTGTGTTCGCGCAGATGCAGCGGCGCATCGGCCGCAAGGTCCTGGGTCACAAGATCCTCAGCGAGGTTCCAGTGGTCCTCATGGCGTACGATCTGCTGGAGCTGAACGGGCAGGATATCCGCGAGCAGCCTGTCGAGCTCCGCCGGGCGCATCTGGAGTCCATCGTGCCGCGCGACGGCGCCATGGTGCTTTCGCCGTTAGTCCGCGGCGCCGGATGGGAAGAACTGCGCTCGCTGCGGCAGGAATCGCGCCAGCGCAAGGTCGAAGGGTTCATGTTGAAGCGGCTCGGGTCGCCATACCGGGTCGGGCGGAAGCGCGGCGATTGGTGGAAGTGGAAGATCGACCCGTACTCCGTCGATTGCGTGCTGATTTACGCCCAGCCGGGCAACGGTCGCCGCGCCAGCCTGTTCACCGATTACACGTTCGGCGTCTGGGACAACGGCAAGCTCGTGCCCTTCGCTAAGGCATATTCTGGGCTGAGCGATGAGGAGATCCGCGAAGTGGACGCATGGGTGCGTCGAAATACGATCGAGACTTTTGGGCCGGTACACTCCGTGAAGCCAGAGTTGGTGTTTGAGCTCGCGTTCGAAGCCATTCAGCGGTCGCCGCGGCATCGGTCCGGAATCGCGGTCCGTTTTCCGAGGATGGCCAAGTGGCGTCACGATAAAAAGGCCGAAGACGCGGACACTATTGAGACCATCCGCGCATTGCTCTCATGACAAACCGCCGTTGGCGGTTAGCGACCAAACCGCTTCCGCTTCGTCTAAACCGGAAACTGGGATACTTACTGCTGAATGCCAAAAGTTCTTATTGCAGGTGGCGGACTCGCCGGGCTTTCCGCGGCCGCGGCACTGGGAAGCGTGGGATTCGACGTCGAGCTATTTGAAGCGCGACCGTTCCTGGGCGGCCGTGCCGCGTCTTACTCAATCCCCGGCCCAGATGGAGAGGCCGGCGAAACCATCGACAACTGCCAGCACGTTCTGCTGCGCTGCTGCGTCAACCTGCTCGATTTCTACACGCGTTTGGGCGTTCGAGAACGCATTCGCTTTTACCGCGAGTTCTACTTCCTGGAGCCCGGCGGGCGGCTCTCCATCTTCCGCCGCGGTCGTCTGCCCGCGCCTTTCCATTTCACCGGCTCATTCCTCGGCATGCACTGCCTCAGCCGCCGCGACAAGACCGGCATCATCCGCGCCCTGATCGCACTGCGCCGCGAACGCACCCGCCGCAAAGACCTGGACCGCATCAGCATGCTCGATTGGCTCCTGCAAAAGCGCCAGACGCCGCATGCCATCGATCGTTTCTGGCGTCAGGTGCTGGTCAGCGCCGTGAATGAGGACCTGGAGAAGATGGCGGCCATCCACGGCTTTCAGGTCTTCTGGCAGGCTTTTCTCGCCCGCGCCGATGCCTACGAGATGGGCGTCCCTTCGATCCCGCTCGGCGATCTCTACTCCGCGGACTCGTGGAAGAGGCTCGGCAGCGTGCAGATGAATTTCCGTACCCCTGTGGAGCACATCGATGCCGGCGGGTTCACTATCGGCGGCGAGCGCCGTACTGCGGATCACTATATTTGCGCGCTGCCGTTCGAGCGCCTGGAAGCTCTCGGACTTCCGGCTCCGAAACTCGAGCATTCACCAATCACCGGCGTGCACCTCTGGTTCGACCGTGAAGTCACCAACCTTCCGCATGCAACACTGCTGGACCGCACCATACAGTGGATGTACAACAAGGACAGCGGCCGCTACCTTCAACTCGTAGTCTCCGCGTCGCGCGACTTGACGACGCTTTCGCGCAACGAGATCATCGATATCGCGATCGGCGACCTGCGCCTCTACTTCCCGCGCGTGAAAGAAGCCAAGCTGGTGAAGGCGCACGTGGTGAAGGAGCAGCGCGCCACGTTTTCCGCGGCACCGGAAACAGAGGCGCTGCGGCCTCCCGCGCAGACGTCGATTCCGAACCTGTTCCTGGCCGGCGACTGGACTCGCACCGGATGGCCCGCGACCATGGAGGGCGCGGTCCGCAGCGGGTATCTCGCAGCCGAGGCGGTGGCCAAGGCGGCAGGCCGGCCGGCCACGTTCCTGCGGCCGGATTAACGCTCAACGCCTCATAGACGGAGAACGTCATTCGATTTAGGATGGCTACAATGCGGATTGGCGGAGCTTTTGTTTCGCTTTGCGGTGTCCTTTTCGCGCAAGTGGTGAGTCCGGCGGCCTTTGAGGTCGCAACCATCAAGCCCAGTACGGATGGGCCGGGCGCTGCGTCAGGTATCTTCGAAACCAACGGCCGCATCAATGCGAAGCACGTAACGCTGAGACGCTGCGTGCGAGGAGCTTACAACGTTCCGGAGCCCCAGATCCTGGGAGGGCCGAAGTGGGTGGACGAGGATCGCTACTATATCGAAGCCAAGGCCCCCGGACCGGCGAGCAGTCACGATCTCATGCTGATGCTGCAGACGCTGCTGGCCGCGCGGTTCAAGCTGTCGCTTCACCGCGAACAGAGGAGCATTCCCGGCTACAGGTTGGTCCTGGTGAAGAGTGGATTGAAAGCGAAGGCTTCTCCGCCCGACGGGCATAGTGCCGGACAGGGCCGCCGAGGGGGCCTCGATGCGCGAGGCTATACAATGGCCCAACTCGCCCTTAGGTTGGCGGAGGTGCTGCAGCGGCCTGTGCTGGACGCCACCGAGACCGCGGGCAGATTCGACTTCAAGCTGGAGTGGTCGCCGGACGATCTGCAGGCGGGCAGCGCGCCGGAGGCAGGGGCGGCCCCATCCATTTTCGTGGCGTTGCAGGAGCAACTCGGCCTGAAGCTGGAGGCGGGCAAGGTTCCGGCGGACGTGTTAGTGATCGATTCCGCTCAGAAACCGTCGGCGAATTGAGAAAGCTCCAGCCTATAGTGCCACGTCACCGCGATCGCCGTTTCGAATCCGAATTGCCTCGGTCACCTCGCTGACGAAGATCTTCCCGTCTCCGATCTTGCCCGTCCGTGCGGCATTGCAAAGAGTTGTGACCACTTCTTCGAAGCGGAGGTCCGGCACCACCACCTCAAGCTTTACCTTAGGCAGCAGGTCCACCTGGTATTCCTGCCCGCGATAGCTCTCTTTGTGTCCCTTCTGCCGGCCGTGGCCGCGTACTTCGCTGATCGTCATCCCTTCAATGCCGATCGCCTGCATCGCTTCCTTCACCGCGTCCAGCTTGAACGGCTGAATGACGGCCTCGATTTTCTTCATTTTCCAACCTTTCGAGATACTCAATTACCGCTTCCCGCACCAGAGCTGACAAAAGTTGATTGGACTCTCCGGCAATCTTCCGCCGGGCCGATTCGCGGACCAGCCGCTCGTAGGCCAAGGGAGGCATGGTTACGCTGAGTTTTCGGAACCCGCCGCGCTCGCCTCGCGGCGGGTTGGCATTCTCAGGCATGTCCAGAACCTACTGCTGTGCACCTGGGTTCAACTGGGTTCGCGGCTCCACCACATACTTGGAGCCGCTTTCCAGAACAGCGGACGAGGGAGAGGGGACGCGCGAAATCACGTACTCCGGATAGGCCGAGATACCGTGCTCGTGAATATCGAGTCCAAGAGTCTCGCCCTCAGCCGACACGCGCAGTTGGCCCATCGCGTTGACTATCTTCATGACCACGTACGCCACCGTAAACGTCGATACGGTCACGATCGCGCTGCCGATAAGCTGCGCGATCAGCACCTGCGTTCCACCTCCGTAGAACAGTCCTTTGAGCGGTGCCGTGTTGTCGGCAGCGAAGGGGCCGGTGGCGCCAAACTGCCCCGATGCGAACAGGCCGAGCGAGATGGTGCCCCAGATTCCGCAGATCCCGTGTACCGGAACCGCGCCGATCGGATCATCGATCCGCAGATACTCAAGTAACTCCGCGCCGCCAACCACGATGATGCCCGCGATGCCACCCAGAAGAATCGCGCCCGTCGGACTGACCCAGTAGCACGGGCACGTGATCGCCACCAGGCCGGCCAGGAATCCGTTTACCGTGAAGCTCACGTCCCACTTTTTGCACAGCGAGTAGGCCACCATCATCGCGGTCAGACCGGCTGCGCAGGCCGCCAGTGTCGTGTTTGCCGCCACCCTGCCGACGCCCTCGAAGTCCATCGCGGAAAGCGTGCTCCCCGGATTGAAACCGTACCAGCCGAACCAGAGCAAAAGGCCGCCGCTGGCGGCGATGGTCAGATCGTGCGGCAGCATGGGTCCGCCGCCATCGCGTTTGAATCTGCGTCCCAGCCGCGGTCCCAAAACCAGCGCACCCGCCAGCGCGACCATGCCGCCGATGGTGTGGACCACAGTGGATCCGGCAAAGTCGTGGAAGCCGGTGCCTACCCAGGGAAGGAAGTTGCCCGCGCTACCCATCGTGGCCAGGAAGCCGTCCGGACCCCAGGCCCAGTGACCGATGATGGGATAGATGAAGCCGGATACCGCGAAGCTGTAGAGAAGATCGCCGACGAAGCCCGTCCGCCCGATCATCGCGCCGGACGTGATCGTGGAGCACGTATCGGCGAAGGCGAACTGGAACAGCCAGAAGGCCAGGAACGCGACGCCCGAGCTTTCGTAGGTGGCAGGCGCGCCGTTCAGGAAGAACCAGTTCAGGCCGATGAATCCGTTCCCGTGGCTGAACATGAATGCGAAGCCCCATGCGAAGAAGAGAATTCCGCAGAGGCACGTATCCACGATGCACTCCATCAGTACATTGACCGTCTCTCGCGACCTGCAGAAACCGGCCTCCAGCATTGTGAACCCCACCTGCATGCCGAAAACCAGGAAAGCGGCCACCAGCGTCCAGAGCGTGTTGATGGGATTGACGATGTCATTGGCCTTGAGGACCGGATCGGCGGCATAAGTGCTCAAGCCCATCAGTTCGGGCTTTAGCAGCAGCACCGCGATCAGCATCAGTCCGATCGCCCCAAACTTACCGCTCAACAGAAGCACGCCGTAGCGGCGCCACTCCGGGTCGGCGAGCCGTTTGCGCAGTCGGGATAGTCTTTGCCCCAGCGTCAATGTGCGATTCATCGAACGTCTCCTTAGCCACACGTATTGTGATTTTCGGGCCGCAGATAGCGAATCGCAGACGGGGCGCGCTGCTTCTGTGGATCGAAGCTGAAGTCTAACCGCCGCGGCGTGTGCCGCGCTAATCAATAATTTGAATATGGGAATGAAGTTTTTCCGATTTTCCGACCAAAAGACAGGCAGGAGATCAAAGGATAGTGTGGTGTTTCATCGCCGGATTTTCCGATCAATCGACAGGTTGGCCTGAGCGATACTATCTTTCGATAACGTCGATTGACCGAAAGAGAGTCTTAGAGCTGATCCCGATAATGCTCAAGCGCCTGTTTGACGAGTTGAGCGCGAGTCCGCGTCCCCAGTTTATCGAACAGCAGTCGAAGCGAGGCCTTCACCGCGCTCTCCGAAATCTCCAGCCGCGCCGCGATGTCTTTGTTCGTCAGCCCTTGCAGGATGAAACGGAGCACGGCACGATCGCGTTCCGTCAGTTTCACTCGTGCGTCGGTCCGCGTGCGGTCCACCGATCGGAACAGCGGTGTCACATACGCCGCCTCCAGGCACGATTCGCCGGCTGCGACCTTTCTGATCGCGTCGCAGAGCTCCCGCACCGAATGCTGCTTATGCAGAATCCCCGATACGCCGGAGTGAATGAGCTGTACCGCTTCCTGGCCGCTGATACCCGCGGTGACGATCAGGATCTGCCCTTCGTATCCGGCCTTTTTGGACGCTTCAAGAAACTCCATGGCGCGGCCCGCGCCCAGGTCTACGTCCAGGAGCACCATGCTGACCCCGCGTTTCAACAGCGGCACGGCTTCGGCAGTGGAGCCGCATTGGCCAACGAGCTTGAGATCGGGCTCCCGTTCCAGCGACCGCGCGAGTCCCTCGCGAAACATTGCGTGATCGTCGACCAGCAGAAGGTGAATCATTCGTGGAAGCGCCGGCTCAGCCGGTCGCGGCCTCCAGTTCCACCGCGAAACAGGACCCCTGGCCGCCCGGCTCAAAGCGCAGTTCGCCTCCGTAGGTTCGCACAATGAACCGCGAAACATAAAGGCCCATGCCGCTCCCGCTGGCGCCTGCCTGAAACGGCTGAAACAGACGTTCCGGCGCCGTAACCCCGGGCCCGGAATCTCGAAACCGCACCACCGCTTTCTTGGATTCCACCTCGACGCTGATATGTAGGTCCCTTGCCTGCCTGTCGCGCACCGCTCCATGGCTATTCTGTGCGACGTTGAGGAACGCCTGCAACAGACCGCGGGGTTCGGCCACCACCGGCGGCAGGTCGGCGGGCAAGTGCCAGTGAATCGTGCCCTCGATATCCCGCCACGCCGGCTCGATGATAATCCGAAGACTATCCAGCACATCCCTGAGCGGCACAAGTTGCAGCTCATCCTGCGACTTGGATTGCAATTCGAAAGAAGCGATGGTCTTGAGCCCTTCGAGTAGATGACTCAGCCCCAGCAGGTCCTCATCGGCTGAGAGGTCCTGCCGTTGCTGAAGATTCCCGCAGAGCAGCGTCATCGCGACACAGAAATTGCGAACCTCGTGCGCCACAGCGGCGGCTGCAATGCGATTTCCCCGCATAAGCTCTTGCAGACCCTGCTCCTCGCGTTCGCGCATCTCCTCGGAGGCGTCCACCACAATGGCCGCCAGACGCTGACCCTGTTCCGTCCGGTAGGAGGAGAACCAGATGTGCGCCAGAAAGATGTCGCCATTTTCCTGATATCCCTGGCATTGCAGCGCCGTGCGCAGACCTTCGCGGCCCACGTCGACGCGCAGTGCCTCGGCCAGCACCGGCAGATACTTATCGATGACACGGCCACGTAGCGTTTGACCCTCCGGAATATTGAAGAGGCTCTCCGCGGCGCTATTGGCCGCAAGCACCACGCCGTGGCGATCGGTGGTCAGAATCGTCGCCGGACTGCTCTCCGCCAGCAGGCGCAACTGCTCCTCCGCCTCGCGCCGCAGCGCCTGTTCCACTTGCAATTTTGCGAGATGCTGAATCACCAGCTCGTGATTGCGCACCAGCACCGTAACGAACAGGCCCGATAGGAAATACGCCAGCGCCGCAAACACGAACCGAAGCACCATATCGGCAGGCAATCCGGACGGCTCGAACCGCGACCGCAGAAAGGAACACACCAGCGCAAATGCAGCCGTCTCCGCCGGTCGCAGCACCACCGCCGCAATCATCATCGGCAGAATATAGACAGTCGCCAGCGAGACGTTGTGGCCCACTGACCAGTCCAGGAGCGAGATCAGCACGCACAGCACTGCGGCCGCGGCCAGAATGCTTCGCCTTCCAGCCCTGAGCAAGAGACCAATCATGGTCGTACTTGACCCCCCCGAACGGAGCCGCGCGCGTCAGCAAGCGGTCTCAACCGGCAGGGCGAGCCTACTTCTTCTTCCCCTGCGCCGCCACTGCGTCCATCGCCGCTTTCACCTTCTCCGGATCCCCTAAGTAATACCGGTTCAGCGGCCGCAGATCGTCATCCAGCTCATACACCAGCGGCATCCCCGTCGGTATATTCAACTCGACGATGTCGGCCTCGCTCACGTTGTCCAGATACTTCACCAGCGCACGCAGACTATTGCCGTGCGCCGCGATCAGCACCTTCTCGCCACCCGCGATCCGGGGCGCGATACTCTCATGCCACAACGGCAGAAATCGCGCGACCGTATCCTTCAAGCACTCGGTGAGCGGCAATTCTTCGGGGCTTAACTCGCGATACCGGGGATCGTGCCCCGGATATCGCGGGTCGTCCGGCGTCAGCCGCGGCGGCGGAATATCGTAGCTCCGCCGCCAGATCTTCACCTGGTCTTCACCATACTTGTCCGCCGTCTCCGCTTTGTTCAACCCCTGCAGCCCACCGTAGTGGCGCTCGTTCAACCGCCACGACCGGTGCACCGGGATCCACATCAGGTCCATCTCATCCAGCACGGTCCACAACGTACGAATCGCCCGCTTCAACACGCTGGTAAACGCGACGTCGAACGTGTAGCCTCCGGCCTTCAGCACCTGGCCGCCTTCCTTCGCCTCGTCGCGGCCCTTCTCGCTGAGATCCACGTCGGTCCAGCCCGTGAACCGGTTCTCCTTATTCCACGTACTCTCGCCGTGGCGCACCAGCACCAGTTTCTTCACCGGCTGTACGCCTTTCGTCCGGGGAACACGGCCGCGCTACCCAGCCGCTCTTCGATGCGCAGCAGCTGGTTGTACTTCGCCACTCGATCCGTGCGGCTGGCCGACCCGGTCTTGATCTGCCCCGCATTGGTCGCCACCGCCAGGTCCGCGATGAACGGATCTTCGGTCTCGCCGGACCGATGGCTCACCACCGCGGTGTAGCCTGCCTTGGTTGCGATCTGCATCGCTTCCAGAGTTTCGGTCAGGGTGCCGATCTGATTCACCTTCACCAGAATCGAATTGCAGATGCCGGCCTCGATCCCACGCTGGAAGATCTCCGGGTTGGTCACGAAGACGTCATCTCCCACCAGTTGGATCTTATCGCCGACCGTATCGGTCAGCAGCTTCCAGCCCGGCCAGTCCTCTTCCGACATCCCGTCCTCAATCGAGAGAATCGCCGGGTACTGACGCACCCAGTTGGCCCAGAACTCCACCATTTGCTCGGTGCTCAACTCGCGCTTGTCGGATTTCTTGAAGACGTACTTGCCGCCGTTGAAGAACTCGCTTGCCGCCGGGTCCAGGCAGATTCCGATATTGCCGCCTGGAGTGTACCCGGCCTGCGTAATCGCCTCCAGCACGCTCTCAATGGCCTCCTCGTTGGATTTCAGCATGGGCGCAAAACCGCCCTCGTCGCCCACCGCCGTGGAGTAGCCCTTCTTGCTGAGGACCTTCTTCAGCGTGTGGAACACCTCCACGCCCATGCGCAGCGATTCGCTGAAGCTGGTGGCCCCGTAGGGAGCGACCATGAACTCCTGCAGGTCGACGGAATTGTCTGCATGCGCACCGCCGTTGATGATGTTCATCATGGGCACCGGCAGGGTGCATGCGCCCACGCCGCCCAGGTAGCGGTACAACGGCGTGTGCTGCGCCATGCTGGCCGCCCGCGCTGTCGCCATCGATACGGCCAGCATCGCATTCGCTCCCAGCCGCCCCTTGTTGGGCGTGCCGTCCAGCGCGATCATGGCACGGTCGATCTCGGCCTGCTGCGTCGCATCCTTTCCGTGCAGCGCCTGCGCGATCTCCTGATTGATATGGGCGGCAGCCTTCAGCGTGCCCTTGCCAAGGTAGCGGCTCTTATCGCCGTCCCGAAGCTCCACGGCCTCGTGCTCGCCGGTCGAGGCGCCGCTCGGCACGGCCGCGCGCCCCATGCTGCCATCCACGAGATGAACGTCGGCTTCCACCGTAGGGTTCCCGCGCGAATCCAGAATCTCTCTGCCCACCACTTTTGCGATCGTCGTCAAATCATTTGCTCCTTGTGTAAAAGGCAGACCTTGCTGGCCAAAGCGCCAGGGGCTTCGGTCTGCGTTGCCGCGTTATCCTACTACCGTGACCCCACCCTCAGTCACATTGTGCCCATTGGCGCGATCCACTTCCGGATCGAATCCGATGGAGCTGGAGTCCGGTACCTTCATGCCCGTGTTGATGATGGCGCGGCGAATCCGGCTGTACCGCCCTATCTCCGCTCCGGGCAGCAGGATCGAGTACTCCACTTCACAATAACTGTTTACGCGCACTCCCGGCGAGAGCACGCTGTGCATCACCCGTCCACCGCTCACGATGCATCCCGCGCTCACCACGCTATCCACCGCGATCCCCATCCGCCGTCCCTCCTGCGCGAATACAAACTTGGCTGGCGGATGTTGCGGCATCTTGGTGCGGATCGGCCACCGGGTGTCGTAAAGGTTGAACTCGGGGACCACAGCCACCAGGTCCAGGTTCGCCTCGTAGTAGGCGTCGAGCGTGCCCACATCGCGCCAGTAGCGCGATTGCTTGGCGTTGATATCGCGAAAGTCGTACGCCACCACGCGCGAGCGCCCCAGGCATCTGGGGAGTACGTCTCTGCCGAAATCGTGGCTGGAGGCGGCATCCTCCGCATCCTCGTGCAGCGCCCGCAAAAGCACGTCGGGCTGAAACACGTAGATCCCCATGGACGCGCTGACCATATTCGGATCGAACCGCGACCGGTAAGGGTTGCCGTGCTGCGGCTTTTCCTCAAACCGGGCCACCGTGTAATCGTCCGCGATATCCAGCACGCCGAAGCGGCCCGCCTCTTCGGGACCGACCTGGATAGTCGCGATCGTGATATCGGCATGGTGCGCCTGGTGCCACGCGATCATGTCCCGGTAGTCCATTTTGTAGATGTGATCCCCCGCCAGGATTAGCACCACCGAGGGCGATTCCACCTCGATGCTCTGGAAATTCTGGAACACCGCGTCGGCCGTGCCCTGATACCAGTCCTCATGGACCCGCTTCATCGGCGGCAGGACTTCGATGTATTCGCCCATCTCCGGGGAAAGGATGTTCCAGCCGTCGCGGACGTGGCGGGTCAATTCCAGGGCTTTGTACTGTGTTAGGATGAAAATTCGACGAACGTCTGAATTGATGCAGTTAGAGAGGGTGAAATCGATAATCCGGTAGACGCCCCCGAATGGCACGGCCGGTTTGGCAATGTCGCGGGTCAAAGGGTGAAGGCGTTCGCCGGCTCCGCCCGCCAATAAGATCGCCAATACATTCTCCATTCAGCGTAAGTTCCTGAAAATAAAGAGTGAGGGGTTCGTTGGGCTGGCCGGCCGGATTGTCATCCAAAATTTACTCTTGACTTTATTTCTCAAAAAAATATGATATCAGTACCTCTTGTGCGAAGTGTAGGAAATAAACGGGGTTGCGCCATTGCAGAAGCATCGGTGAGGTCTCCTAAAATCCAATCATTGCGCGCAGGGAATCCAGGTCGAGTTGGGAGGTGTATTTCGTTTGGCGGAAGTTAAGCTTCAAGAGGGCGAAACCCTTGAAAACGCCCTACGCCGCTTCAAACGCAAGGTTCAACAGGAAGACATCATCAAAGAGGTGAAACGTCATTCCTTCTATTTGAAGCCGGGCGAGAAGCTCCGGGCCAAGCAGGCGCTGGCTCGCAAACGAAACCGGAAGAAGTCACGCCGGGAAATCGAGTAATTCACAATGGCGGCGGGGCG
>JADMIO012731056.1_pt1 | contig 67088 bp, 69 predicted proteins | sample 8958161 | NCBI WGS metagenome assembly JADMIO01 (sample SAMN16585339, study PRJNA669376) | soil metagenome | isolation source: Crop rotation soil | place: USA: Cullars Rotation, Alabama | collected 2011 | reverse complement strand
CGCGACAACTTGTCCACGTGGAATTCTAAGCTTAGGATCCCAATGTGCTGGAAAGTCGATGCCGTCCAGCACACCGGAAGCCTTGCCATAATGGAAGGCAATGTGCTCGGCGCGAATTTCCCCGCCCTTTACAACAAGTGCGCTCGCATTCGGCTTATCAACCAGACCGAGCGGCTGCGAGATCAGCGCCTTGGAATTTTCCAGCACGCCGAGATTTCGCAAGATGCCGTTCAACTGCATCATCAGGCGGCCAAGCAGCATGTTGAGCCGCAAGGTGAGGCTAAGCGTGAAGGCAACCGCGCCGACGGTGATCGCCCCGGTCACCCACAAATGCACGGCAAAGCCGCCGATTGCGGTAATCATTACGCCTGACAGGATTGCCAGCGAAATGCGTAGGGTGGTTAGCCGGCGCATGAACGGACGCAACGCGCCAAGATAGGTGTCGAAGCCGTCACGCAGGAAACTGTCGTCGCCATCGGGCGAAAACAATTTCAGCGTCTGGACGTTGGAATAGCTGTCGACAATACGGCCATTGACCATCGAGCCGGCCTCGGCGGCAGCTTCGGCATATTTGCGGATGCCGGGCAAATAGAGCCGCGCTAACAGGCCGAAGACGGTCATCCAGAGCACGACAATGCCGGCCAGCCGCCAGTCCAGACTGAACACCAGCGCCAGCGTCGTCACCGAATAGATCATGCAGAACCAGATTACCTCGATGAAGCTTTGCAAGAGGTCGCCTGTGGCCTGTCCGGCCTGCCAGACCTTTGTGGCGATGCGGCCTGCGAAGTCGTTTTGGAAGAAGCTATAGGATTGGCGCGAGACGTGGCGATGCGCCTGCCAGCGCACAAGATTATAGAAATGCGGCGTCACCGTCTGGCCGTCGAGCATGGTCGCCAGCGCCACCACGATAGTGCGCGCCACCAGTACGACAAAACCCATGAACAGCAATTCAGGCCCGGCGGCCGCCCATAGCACTGGCCAGCTTTTCTCGGCCGGCAGCGCATCGAGAATATCGACCAAACGGCCGACGAAATAGAACAGTCCTGCTTCGACCAAAGGCGCGATGCCGCCAATGACCAGCATAACGAGGAAGGTCGATTTCGCCTGGCCGACATAGTGCCAGAGAAAACCGGCAACGGAGGAGGGCGGTCGCAAATGCCGCGGCTCGCGGAACGGATTGATCCATTCCTCGAACCAGCGGTAGATTTTGGCCACCCTCATTCCGCCGCCTGTTCCAGCGTTTGCGGGGCCGCATCCTGATCGTCATGCAGCAGGAAGCCGCCCGATTGGCGCTGCCAGAGCTGCGCATAAAGCCCACCCTTGGCGATCAGCGCGTCATGCGTGCCGTCCTCGATGACCCGGCCTCTGTCCATCACCACCAGCCGGTCCATGGCCGCGATGGTTGAGAGGCGGTGGGCGATGGCGATCACGGTCTTACCCTCCATGAGACGGTATAGATTCTCCTGAATCGCCGCTTCGACTTCCGAATCAAGCGCCGATGTCGCCTCATCGAGGATCAGAATTGGGGCATCTTTGAGCATGACGCGCGCAATTGCTATGCGCTGGCGCTGGCCGCCAGACAGTTTTACGCCGCGCTCGCCGACATGGGCATCAAAGCCTTTGCGCCCTTTCGGATCGGTCAGGCTGCCGATGAAGTCCAGCGCTTCGGCGCGCTTCGTCGCCTCGATCATATCCTCTTCACTCGCGTCGGGACGGCCGTAAAGCACGTTGTCGCGGACGGAACGGTGCAGCAGCGACGTGTCCTGTGTGACCATGCCGATCTGCGCCCGCAGCGAATCCTGGGTGACTGTGGAAATATCCTGGCCGTCGACCAGAATCTTGCCGCTTTCGAGATCGTAGAAGCGCAACAGTAAGTTCACCAGCGTCGATTTGCCTGCGCCCGAGCGGCCGACAATGCCAACCTTTTCGCCCGGCTTAACCGACAGCGACAGGTTTTCGATGACGCCTTTCTGCTTGCCATAGTGGAAGCGGATATTGTCGAAGGCGATCAGGCCGCTAGTCACCTCGACGTCCTTTGCGTCAGGTGCGTCCTCCACCAGGCGCGGCAGCGAAATGGAGTTGATGCCGTCGCGCACCGTGCCGATATTCTCGAACAGCGCCGACATTTCCCACATGATCCACTGCGACATGCCCCACATGCGCAGCACCAGGCCGATGCCGACGGCCACCGCACCGATGGTGATGAGGTTGCCCAGCCACAGCCAAATGGCCAGCCCGGCGACGCTCAGCAGCAGCGAGGAATTCAGCACATAGAGAAAGCCGTAAAGCTGGGTGACCAGCCGCATCGACCGGTAGACGGTGCCCATGAAATCGGACATTGCTTCCTTGGCGTAGGAAGCTTCGCGCTTTCCATGCGAGAACAGCTTCACCGTCTGGATGTTGGCATAGCTGTCCACCACGCGCCCGGTCATCAGCGAACGGGCGTCGGCCTGCGCCTCCGCCACTTTGCCGAGATGGGGGATGAAGTAGCTGAGCAACCCGATATAACCGGCCAGCCAGATGACCAGGGGCACCGCCAACCTCCAATCGGCCGAGCCGACGATGAAGACGACGCCGAGGAAATAGACGATCACATAGTTCAGAACTTCAACCAGCTTCAGGATGCATTCGCGCACCGCCAGCGCTGTCTGCATCAGCTTGGTGGCGATGCGGCCGGCAAACTCGTCCTGATAGAAGGTCATCGACTGCTTGAGCAAATAGCGGTGCACCTGCCAGCGGATACGCATGGGATAATTGCCCATCAGCGTTTGGTGGCTGGCGAGCGAATGCAGAAAAACGATGCCCGGCAGCGCGATCAGGATGATGAACGCCATCGAGGCCAGCTTCCAGCCTTCAGTCTGCAGGAACGTCTCGCGGTTCTGCTTCGACAGCCAATCGACGATGGAGCCCATGAAGCCGAACATCCAGACTTCGGCAAGCGCAATCAGCGTCATCAGCACTGTCGCGAAGGCGATATAGGGCCATGCGCCGCGCGTGTAGTGAATGCAGAAGGCGAACAGCGTCTTCGGCGGCTCCACCGGCTCTTCGGAGGGGAAGGGGTTCAGTCTTTCTTCAAACCAGCGAAACATAGGTCACACACATAAGGCTGTAGCGAGGGCGTCGCAATTACGCGGCGCGGCGGAACGGTATCACGTTGTTTTTAACCGCGACCTGTTTGATCGCAGTAAGCGGTATCAGGGTCGGCGCGTCTTCAGCGGCTGGTTCCTCTAGGACGATAACCGCCTCGGAGGGGGCAAGCCTGAGCACCTCAGCGAGCTTGCGCCAGGCCGAGCGGCGCGGCACACGCACCACGTTATCGAAGTCGACATCGGGCAAGTCGCCGCGCCGGAGCGACCGGCCCGCTGGCGGATGCGCGGGCGAACGGCTTTCGCCGATAACAAAAGACCAGGCCGCGCGTTTTGCCTGGCCAGCATCGATGGCGTTGGGCTGAAGCGCAGAGTCGGGCAGATAGGAGGCTTTGGAGCCCCGAAAGAAGAGCGAAAACATGATCAAATTCCTTGGACAACCAAGACTTGGTTTCGGCGGGAATCAGATCGATCGTGCTTGAAATGTCAGAAAAAGCGTCGAACCGGTTCCGCCGTTAGGCAGTAAGCCCACAACGAGGGCGTCGATTAATCATGGTGAGTATGGATACCATTGAGCCCTCCGTCGGTTCGAGTTGACAAGAACCGCCCTATAGCCGCATTCGCGCTGGAAGGCCATCGGGAAACGGGTCTGGCCCAATTCATCCTGACATGGTGTTGCGGCTTGGCCACGCAAGGGGAAATGCACATGGCGGACCGGTCTTTGCGCATTGCGCTTTATCAGCCGGACATTGCCGGCAATACAGGCACCATTCTTCGCATGGCGGCGTGCCTTGGCATCGGCGTCGACATCATCGAGCCGACGGGTTTCGACATGTCCGACCGGGCCTTGAAACGCGCCGGGATGGATTATCTGGAGCTGGCGGCCCTGATGCGCCATGTCGATTTCACTGCCTTTGAGACATGGCGAAAGAGCGAAGGCCGGCGGCTGGTGCTTTTCTCCACCAAGGCGGCGGCACCCTATACGAAATTCGCTTTCGCGCCGGACGACATTCTTCTGTTCGGCCGCGAATCCGCCGGCGTGCCCGACGCGGTGCATGAGCGCGCCGATGCGAGGCTGCTTATTCCGCTTGCTGCCGGTCGCAGCCTCAATCTCGCCGTCAGCGCCGCGATGGCAGCGGGCGAGGCGGTAAGGCAAGGGGGGTGAAGTAACGTCCCTTGTTGTCGCGGTTGGATGCGCGGAACCGCCCATCAGAAGTTTCGAGAACCGCCCGGCAAGCGGCGGCTGAGTTCCTTCTGCCTTTTTCGATGCTCCGCTAAATTGAAGCCGTGGCGTTCTTGCAGCGCCTTCGTTTCGGAATCCATAAAGTCGGCATAGGTTTGCATCAGAGTGAGCGCACGGACGATGTCGCCGCGCGCGACAAACGTGTCGATTGCTTCCCTCACGATGGGATAGGCGTCGCTGTCCTTACTGCCGCCTGTCGGTATCGAAACAAGCTTGGCTCGGCCCAGCCAAATTGGATTGTCGGAAAGATCATCCGGGCATTTGGTCTGCTTGGCAAACCAGCCAGCAATCTGTCCTACCTGCGTGCTGTAGCCAAAACTCGGCGGCGACATGATCATTTGTACGGCGACACGGCAGGCGTCGTCGTGGCGCTGAAGACGTCGATATTGTGCTGCGAGGGCGGCCAACGCGTCAGTATATTCCGGCAAAGTTGCGACGGCCTTTTCCAGCAGTGCCACCGCATTGTCGAAATCCTGATTGGTGAGCGCGGCTCGCGCTGCCTCGTAACAGGCAACAGGTGAAGCAGGGTCTTCGTTGATAGATGGACGCTCGCCGAACCAGCCGTGCTTATTGAGTTGGGCGGCCTTCGCCAAAAAGGAATCGAGGCTGCTGAATGCAGGATCTATCCGCCCTTCGTCATGAAGTGTCTCCGCGACGAGCGGCTCTTGCTGCTCCTTGCCGATGGGCCAGTACAGGCCAAAACAGTCGCCATTGCCCAAATCGTAATCATCGAACGGCAGAAACCCGAAAGGCATATAGACGGTCAGCCTTTCGGTTTTCTCCAGCCTGATTTGATCGACGGATTGAGGCAGCTTGGGTCCGTTGCTGCCGGCGGCTGGTTTCAGCACCGCTTCCGAAGCTTATGGCTCCACATTCTGGCCAAGCACGCGCCGAACCATACGCAATAAGAGGTTTTCCTTCATTGTCCCCCACCGTTAATGAAGCGCCGACTATTACGCCTTCACCAGCACGCCACTTTCAAACTCGAGCACCTTGTCGCCGGCCGAGTCGTGACCCGCGCCAAGAACCGACAGTACGCGCCAGCCGGGGCGGGAGGAAAGCGGCCGGTGTTCGGTGACCTTTCGCGTGTAGGTGACCGTTTCGCCCGCGAAGACCGGCTTCAGCCATTTCAGGTTCTTGATGCCGGGGGAGGGGCCGATGACCGGCTCCGGGCCGGGACCAGCCCACTGTCGGTCGCGTGAGGCCATGCCAACCGCGACATTATACTTCATCCAGGCGGAAGCCGTGTGCCAGCCGGAGGCGCAGAGCGCATTGAACACCGATGCTCTGGCCTTTTCCTTATCGAGGTGAAACGCCTGCGGGTCGAATTTTTTGGCGAAAGCCTTGATGGCTTCTGCGTCGAACCTGTGCGAGCCCAGCGTTACCGTCTCGCCGACGCAGAAATATTCGTCCAGCGTCATGGCCTTGCCCTCGTCAGAAACATGATCGTGTTTTGTAGTTCGAACACGGTCTCAGTCCGCTGGTTCGTCATCTCGGCGCGCATGGTGACCATGCCGAGATTGGGGCGGGAACCGGAAAGCCGCTTGGCAATCACGGTGGATGCCGCACGCAACGTGTCGCCTGCCAGGACTGGTTTTTTCCACTTCACATGGTCGATTCCGGGTGCGCCCTGGCATGTGGAGTTGAGCAGCAGGCCGTCGCACAGCATGCGCATGAACATGGAGCAACTGTGCCAGCCGGATGCCGACAGGCCGCCCAGAATGCTTGCCTTGCCGGCTTCTTCGTCAAGATGCATCGGCTGGGGGTCGAATTCAGAGGCGAATTCGATAATCTCCTCAGCGGTGACCCGCTTTTCGCCGAGATAGAGCGTGGTGCCCTCGACGAAATCCTCGTAAGCCCATTTCTTATCGGTCATTCATTCACCCCGGCTGGCCGCTCGGAGGATATGAGCTGCTGCGGCGCAATCAATCGTTCTTCCGTGCAGCGCCGGACAATTCCGATTACGTATTGAATTTGAACAGCAGCACGTCGCCGTCCTGCACGACGTATTCCTTGCCTTCATCTCGCGCCTTGCCGGCTTCTTTGGCCGCGACCTCACCGCCCAGCGTGACGAAATCATTATAGGCAATCGTCTGCGCACGGATGAAACCGCGCTCGAAATCCGTGTGGATCACGCCTGCCGCCTGAGGCGCCTTGGTGCCGCGCTCGATGGTCCAGGCGCGTGTTTCCTTCGGGCCTGCGGTGAAATAGGTGATGAGGTGCAGCAGTTCGTAGCCGGCGCGGATGAGGCGGTCGAGGCCCGGCTCGTCCAATCCCATGGCGTCCAGATATTCCTTCGCTTCCTCATCGGGAAGCTGCGCCACCTCTGCTTCGATAGCGGCGGAAATGGTCACCGTGCTGGCGCCCTGCTCCTTAGCCATCGCCTCGACGGCCTTGGTGTGCTCGTTGCCCGTGGCGGCATCGGTTTCCGCGACATTGCACACATAGAGCACGGGATGCGCGGTTAGCAGGTTGAGATCCTGCAGGATGATCAAATCCTCATGCGCGATGCCTTTCAGCATCACGCGGCACGGCTTGCCCTCCTGCAGCAGGGCCAGCGCCTGTTCCATGACAGGCAGAACGGTCATGGACTCTTTGTCCTTGGCCTGTGCCCGCTTGCGCACATTGACGATGCGCCGCTCCAGGCTATCGAGATCGGACAGCATCAGCTCGGTCTCGACCGTCTCGGCATCGGCAACAGGGTCGATGCGGCCTTCGACATGAGTGATGTCGTCATTCTCAAAACAGCGCAGCACATGCACGATGGCATCCACTTCGCGGATGTTGGCTAGGAACTGGTTGCCAAGACCCTCGCCCTTCGACGCGCCGCGCACCAGGCCAGCGATGTCGACGAAGGAAATGCGGGTGGGGATGATCTCCTTCGACTTGGTGATCGCGGCGATCTTTTCCATCCGCGGATCAGGTACGCCCACTTCGCCGGTGTTCGGCTCGATGGTGCAGAAGGGATAGTTGGCCGCCTGCGCGGCCGCCGTCCTGGTCAGCGCGTTGAAAAGCGTCGATTTGCCAACGTTGGGCAGGCCAACGATGCCGCATTTGAAACCCATGGTGATGGTGTCCTAGTGTGCGCTCAGAAATTGCTTTGGCGTATGGGCGAAGGGATCGACGATCGTCAAGCCTTCGATCTTGTGGCCGTCCTGTAAATCCTCTGAAAGGAAATGGGAACAGCCGAGTTCAATGGCAGTGGCGAGCAACAGGCAATCCCACCAGGAATAGCGGCGCCTGCGGTGCAGTTGGCGTGCGCCTAACGTTGTTTTGAAGCTTACTGTATGCGTTCCGAACTGGGCGAAAGCATCAATCCTAAAAAACGGATCGATGCCCCCGAATTGGGTAGTCTTGCGTGTCGCTGCATTGGCGACCTCGTTCAGCACCTGCAAATTTGTGACGCCGCGATCATCAATTGAGAGCCAGTTTAGCCAGCCCTGCGCGACGAGGCTCTTTTCTTTTTCGAACTCGGCGAAAGTGTAAAGAAACGTGTTGCTGTCTACGAAAATCCTAGCGCCTGGCATTGTGCTCGTCCGCCGCGGCATGCGGCCGTTCTCTGAGATGCGGAGCTTGGGACCTTCAAAAACCGCCGCAAGGCTTCAAGCCGACGAGCGCGGATTTCGATCTCCTCTGCGCTCAAGGCGTCATGCAGCTGCAACCGGTCCGCAATCTAGCGAGACATGCTTTTGCCCGCGTTCGTCGCCTCGATGCGTGTTTGACGAAGCAGTTCGTCACTCATAGATATGGTTACGTGGGCCATTGGGAAGCCTCACAAAAATACCAAGTTCGTATTTCCGTATATACTGAAGGGCGGGTCATTTTCAAGGAACTGAAGGGCTGACGGCTCTTGGAGGCAGGGGGAGCCGACATGCGGTCAAGCAATGCCACGGTTTTAGTCCCCCGTCTTGCCAAACAGCTTCTTCAACATCGCCGCCATAGGGCCACTTTCCGGAACGGCGATGACAGGCTTCTCCGTCCGCGCCTGGCGGATGTGGCTTTGCCCCTTAGGCTTTGAACCGTCGTCGCTCGCGGAACTCTTGCGGGTCGAACCGGTATCCGGCGTACCCCCCTTCGATCCGCCACCAACTGCAAGCGCGATCTTGTTCATCAAACCGCTGTCGTCGCCTTTGGCCAGCAGGTCGGCATTGTCGGCGATGGCGTCGAGCAGAGGGTCGAGCCACTCACTGTCGGCTTTTGCAAAATCGCCCAGCACATGGCCATGCACCAGTCCCTTCACGCCGGGATGGCCGACGCCGATGCGCACGCGCTTGTAATTTACGCCGATGTGTTGGTCGATCGAGCGGATGCCATTGTGACCGCCCGCGCCGCCGCCGACTTTGATACGCAGCTTGCCGGCAGCAAGGTCGATTTCGTCATAGAGCACGGTCAGTGCGGATGGGGCGAGCTTGTAGAACCGCATCGCCTCTCCGACTGCCTGGCCGGAAAGGTTCATGAAGGTCTGCGGCTTTATGAGAATGACTTTCTCGCCGCCGAGATTTCCCTCGGCGATCAGCGCCTGGAACTTTTTTGACCAGGGCGAAAAGGAATGGCGGCGGGCTATCGCGTCCGCCGCCATGAAGCCGACATTGTGCCGGTTGTTCGCGTATTTTCCGCCGGGATTGCCAAGACCTGCAAAGAGCAGCATCGATCAAGCCTCCCGGCGAAGAGGGGTTACTGTCCGCCATTCTCCGCGGCCGGTGCAGCTTCTGCTGCCTCTTCCGCTTCCGGCTTCATGCCCGCCGAACCAGCAATGGTGGCGATCGTGAAGTCGCGGTCGGAAATGACCGGCTTAACGCCCTTCGGCAGCTTGACCGAGGAGATATGGATGGAATCGCCGATGTTGGCGCCGGTGAGGTCGATCTCGATGAATTCCGGGATCGCCGTGGCCGGGCAGTGGAATTCCACTTCGTGGCGCACGATGTTCAGCACGCCGCCGCGCTTGATGCCGGGCGACTTCTCTTCATTGATGAAGTGAACCGGAACCGCGACATTCACCTCGGTGTTCTCGCCGACGCGCAGGAAATCCACATGCATCGGGAAGTCCTTGACCGGGTCAAGCTGGTAGTCCTTGGGCAGAACCTGGATCTTCTTGCCGCTGACATCGATCGTGGCGATGGTGGTCAAAAAGCCGCCGCCGTGGATCTTGTAGAAAACGTCCTTGTAGGACAGGGCGATGGCCAGGGGTGGCTGCTTATCGCCATAGATGACTGCTGGTACTTTGCCTTCGCGGCGAACTGCACGGGCGGACCCCTTACCGACCTGTTCGCGCGCTTCGGCCTTGAGCTCGTACGTATCGTGGCTCATGGCATTTCCTTTCGCGTTATTTGGAGCGCTTAAGGCAGGGCACAGCCTCGCCAGAAACGTCGAAAGCGGCTCTTTCAAGCCGCCCTCATCCGCGTTGCCTCCAAGGGTGTCTACGCGGGTGGCGGCTCTATAGACGATAAGGCCCACTCGCGCAAGGATGACGAAGCCGCAGGCAAACCAGCCTTTGTCGCTGGCCTCGATTCTGTACCGATTTTGCTCAGATTCTTTTTCCGAAGCCGCTTGGCAAGAAGACGGTGAGAAGCCCGAGCAGGGGCAAATAGGAACAGATCCAATAGACATATTCAATGCCCTTGTGATCGGCGACGACGCCGAGCACCGCGGCGGCGATTCCACCCATGCCGAAGGCAAAGCCGAAGAAGATGCCGGCGATCATGCCGACCCGACCGGGTACCAGTTCCTGCGCGAAGACGACGATGGCCGAAAAGGCCGAAGACAGGATCAGGCCGATAATGACGGTAAGGATTTTGGTCCAGAACAGATCGGCATAGGGCAGCGCCAGGGTGAAGGGCAGCACGCCGAGGATGGAGAACCAGATCACCGCCTTCGGTCCGAAACGGTCACCGAAAGGACCACCGAGCAGAATACCCAGCGCGCAGGAGCCAAGAAACAGGAACAGCATCACCTGCGATTGCTGGATGGAGAGGTGAAATTTCTCGATGAGGAAAAACGTAAAATAGCTCGATATGCTGGCCATGTAGATGTTCTTGGTGAACACCAGCAGCGCCAGCACGCCAAGGGCAATCATGACCCGATCGCGCGGCAGCGGCAGCATCATGCGGGGAAGCGGGCGCTTTGCGGCGTTGGCGCGATAGCGTGTGTACCAACCGCTGATTTGATAGAGCACGAAGATGCCGAGTAGCGCCATGGCGGCGAACCAGGCGACGCTGTGCTGGCCCATCGGCACTACGACAAACGCTGCCAGCAACGGCCCGAGCGACTGGCCGAAATTGCCGCCAACCTGAAACAGCGATTGCGCAAGGCCGAAGCGCCCGCCGGAGGCAAGCCGCGCAATGCGCGAGGATTCCGGATGGAATACTGCCGAGCCAATACCGATCAGCGCGGCTCCCGCCAAGAGCAGCCAATAATGCCCGGCATAGGCGAGGAAGAATAGGCCGATCAGCGACAACCCCATGCCCCATGGCAGGGAATAGGGCAGGGGGCGCTTGTCGGTGTACATGCCGATAAAAGGCTGCAACAGCGAAGCGGTGACCTGAAAGGTGAAGGTCAGCAGGCCGATCTGCCAGAAGTCCAGGCTGTAGCTCGTCTTGAGCAACGGATAGATCGCTGCCAGCAGCGACTGCATGATGTCGTTGACCATGTGGCAGAAGCTGACGGCGAAGATCACCGCAAAGACGGCGCCTTCGGCGTTGCGCGGTCGATCGGCTGCTAGCTCGCTCATGCTTCAATCCTTGGATCGAGCGCAGCTATACGCCCCTATGGGCGGGTTCAAAGCGCTATTTGAAACTGGAACAAGAGGATGCCGTTCGTGGCGTGATCGCGAAGCGCCCTTGAGGACGCAAGAGCCATGGTCAGCTATTCTGTAAACCCACGCCGCCAACGGGCAGGGTCCGTGTTTGACTGTCGAAACCGGCAATGATGGGGCGCGCCTTGGCAATTGCAGCCTGAACTTCGGGCAAGTTCAAGGAAGCCTTGTGGCTGGCTTCGTCGGTCCAAACTTCCGTGATCCAGATGGCATCCGAATCCGTAGGATCGCTGGCAATGACGTAATTGATGCAGCCGGGCATGCCGCCTGTAGCCTGAAGCAGAATGGCGATCAGTTCATCCCGTTTGCCAGGTGCTGCGCGCATCTTTCCGATCAAACCAAACATGCGGGTTTTCCTTTGGATATTTCAGTCCGAAGATAGCCATCATGGTTGGGTCGTCCGACAGCATGTTGCTGCCAGCTCCAGTCATGCAAGGCCGGCGCTTCAATCAAACAGGCTCGACACAGACTCTTCCGTCGCCGTACGGGAAATCGCTTCGCCGAGAAGATCAGCAATCGAAACGACGCGGATGTTGGACGCATCCAAGACGCTCTGCGTCGGCTGAATGGAATCGGTGATGACCAGTTCTTGCAATTTGGAACCTGCAATGCGAGCCACCGCGCCACCAGACAAAACCCCGTGGGTGATATAGGCGGTGACGCTGGCTGCGCCTTTTTCGAGTAGCGCCTCAGCCGCATTGCACAGCGTGCCGCCGGAATCGACGATATCGTCGAACAGCAGGCAATCCTTGCCGGCCACGTCGCCGATGACATTCATCACTTCCGACTCGCCCGCCCGTTCGCGGCGCTTGTCGACAATGGCGAGCTGGGCGTCGAGGCGTTTGGCCAGCGCCCGGGCGCGCACCACGCCGCCGACATCGGGCGACACCACCATGACATTGTTGAGCTGCTTGTATTTCGCCTTGATATCGCGCGCCATCACCGGAACGGAAAAGAGATTGTCGGTGGGGATGTCGAAAAAGCCCTGAATCTGGCCGGCATGCAGGTCGAGCGTCAGAACGCGGTATGCACCGGCGCGGGTGATCATGTTGGCGATAAGCTTGGCCGAAATCGGCGTGCGGCCCGAGGCGCGGCGATCCTGCCGTGCGTAGCCGAAATAGGGCATGACCGCCGTGATGCGCCGCGCGGAAGAGCGCATGAACGCATCGCACATGATGAGCAGTTCCATCAGATGATCATTGGTCGGGAAGGACGTCGATTGCAGGATGAAGACATCCTCGCCGCGGACATTCTCCTGTATCTCAACAAAAATTTCCTGGTCGGCGAACCGCTTCACCGTGGCCCGGCCCAGCGGAATGTTGAGATAACGGGCAACGGCTTCGGCCAGCACCCGATTCGAATTGCCCGCAAAAAGCTTCATGTGGTTTCCCTGGCGCCGGTCCGCTCGGATATGCCCGGGCTTTTAGCGGGCTTGGGCGTCAATGCAAGCACACCCCGACACAAACCGGCAGTTATTCCAAGGAAAGAATCGGTGTTGCCGGATAGCATCGCCTGTTGGGTGTCTATGATCCGCTGTTTGAGCGATTGCGCTGGGTGAAGTTGCTGTTCAGCCGTGGCAATTCGCGCGACGCTCCGCGTCAGGCCGCAGCCGCTGTGTCGGACATTGCCCGTGTAATGTTGACTAATAATAAGGTGCCATATTATATGCCGCCTTATGGAAATGCTCGAACGAAAACACCTGGCGTTACTCGAAAAGGCAGAGCGGCACGGAGAACCCACTGCCGCCAATATCGGTTTGTGCTTTGAGTTGCTCGCGCTGGCCTCGGCCATAGATCGGGATTGCGCTGTACGCTTGGCTCCTTATGGCCTGTCGGAAGGAAAATTCGTGCTGCTGTTTCTTCTGCACAGCTCGGCCGACGGGCTCTCACCGCATAAACTGGCCGAACAGGCGGGCGTTACGAGAGCAACGATCACTGGCCTTCTCGATGGTTTGGAACGCGACGGATTGTTAACCCGGCTACACATTGTGGAAGATCGCCGCAGGCTCACCGTCCGGCTGACCGACAAGGGCGCAATGTTGGCGCTTAATCTGATGAGCGAACACACACGCTGGATCGGCTCAATCTTTGACGGTTTCACTCCGAGAGAGCGGGATTTGATGAGCGCGCTTCTGCGCCGCGTCTGGCAAAACATTGCGTCCGACGCGCAGAACGGGACGGTGTCCGAGGATGGTGTCGCGGTATGAGTACCAAGTCTTCGGGTATGCGGGTTGCAGACATAGCGCCCGCCCGACTCGCCCAACTCAACACGGGCCGTGTTGAGGCCGCGGCCTTGACCGAATGCCTCGCTGTGGACTTTGCGGCCCTTATGAGCGCCGCCATTCCCGAAATTGGCGCAGATGCGATTTCAGTGATGGAACAGGAGGCTAGCACCGGCATCTCACGCCGCATGGTGCGGTGGCCCGGCTGATCGCTGATCGCCTTGGCTTCTCGGTGCTGGACATGCTTCGCAGCCATCCGTCCGATACCGTGCGAGGATGGGCCTGTTTCATGATAGGGGCTGCTGACGGGCATTCACTGCCCGAACGGCTTTCTCTGATCCGGCAACTGGCTGACGATCATCATTTCGGCGTGCGGGAATGGTCGTGGATGGCGGTTCGTCCGCATCTTTCCGCCGATCTTGATAGTGCAGTTGCACAGCTGGCGTCCTGGACGGCTGAACCGTCTGAAAGATTGCGACGTTTCGCGAGCGAAGCGATGCGGCCGCGCGGCGTGTGGTGCAGCCACATTGCAGCGCTTCGAAAGAACCCGGAACGAGGGGCTTTGATACTCGAACCGCTGAAAGCCGATCCGTCTACTTACGTTCAGGATTCAGTCGCCAACTGGCTGAATGATGCGGCGAAAGATCAGCCCGATTGGGTCCGGCAGGTTTGCGCCCGTTGGTTGTCGGAAAGTCCTGCTTCCGCCACCGCCCGAATTTGCAAACGCGCTTTGCGATCAATCGATCGCGCTGGATGAATAGAAGGAATGCTGCCGTGACATATTACCTTACAGAACTCTATGAGCCTAAACCTGCATGGTTGGCGCTCGACCAGAGCGGCCGTCAGCAATTCTTCGAAACGATTGGCTCGGCCATGCCCGCGCTGGCCGCTCTCGGCGTTGAAGCGATTGCACTGGGCGAAGTAGAGGCCACACAACTTCATGCCGCCACCCAGAAATTTTTCGCGATTTGGCGTGCGCCTGATCAAACTGCCATTGCTGCACTGGTTTCAGGCATTACGGCGTCGGGATGGCATGCCTATTTTGATACGATCAATGCGACAGGTCCGGCAGTCGATCTGAACGGCCATCTCGCCCAACTCGCAGCGGTTTAACGGCGCGGCAGTATCGCGCAAAAATTCGCGAACGATAGACTGCCACTACTTCACAATCAGGTCCAAACCGTAGCGTGAGAGGGGCTTGGGTGCGCCATCCGTGGTCAGATAGGTGCGGCCGAGCGTCATGGCGGTCTCGGATTCGGAATCCATGATGATCATATGGGCAAACAGCGTCATGTCCGGCGCGATGGGCTCGGGGTTGCCCTGATAGAACATCGGCATATCCATCCAGGACGGCGTGAAGCGTGCGCCGACCGAATAGCCGCAGGCGTTCAGCCGGTGGCGGGTCAGGCCATGTGTCTCCAAGGTGCGGGCATGTGCGTCGAAGACATCGCCGAATGTGTTACCCGGCACCATTGCCTTTTCGACGGCTACAAGGGCTGCCTGCGAGGCGTCGAACAATTCCTGATGGCGCTTGGATGCCTTGCCGGTCAGCACCGTGCGCATCATCGGTGCGTGGTAGTGATGGAAGACGCCCGACCATTCCAGCGTTAGCTGGTCGTTCTTGTTCAGCTTGCGCCGGCCTGCCTTGTAGCGGCACAAAAGCGCGTCGGGGCCGGAGCCGATGATGAATTCATTGGCCGGATAGTCGCCGCCGCCGGCAAAGATCGCGCCTTGCATGGCGGCAAGGATCTTGCCCTCGTCAGCACCCTGCTTGATGAGCTTCAGCGCAGCGTCCAGCGCCTCATCGCTGAGTTCGGCGGCGCGCTCGGCCTTTTTGATTTCGGCAGGGCTTTTGAACAGACGCAGGCGGCTAACGATGCCTGACGCGTCGGCGATCTGGCCGAACGTTTTCAATTGCTCGTCGACCAGATTGCCATTGCGGGCGGTCAGCCCATGTGTGTCATATTCGACGCCGATACGGCAGCCGAGCAGGTCGAGATCGCTCAAAAGGTTGCGCAGGTCGAGCGCGGGATTGGCATCCACCCGGTCCGTCCACAGCACGATATTGTCGATGGTCGAAGTGTGCTTGGCCTGACGCAAATCAGCCGAGCGCGTCAGCAGCACCATGGAACCGTCGGCCTTCACCACGAGGCACTGGAAGAAGCAGAAGCCGAACGTGTCATAGCCGGTCAGCCAATACATGCTTTCCTGCGCGAACAGCAGCATGGCGTCGAGCTTGCGCTCGCTCATTTCCAGGATGAGCCGGTCGCGGCGGGCGTCGAATTCCGGGCGTTCGAAATGCAGGGCCATCAGACAGTCTCCAGAACGATCGAAGCAACGTGCCGGCCATAATCCGGCTCTTTACGATGCGTGGAGCGGCGGTAGGAATAGAACAAATCCTCCTCGCCATAGGTACAGCGGTTCAACGCTTCGGCCTGTACGCCGGCGCGCTTCAGCCGGTCGACCGTGTAAAGGTTCAGGTCGAACATCGCGTGGCCGGCATTGCCGGACGGAATGAAATAGGTCTCGTTGGCGGGATCGTCAGCGAGGAAACGCTCGACGAATTCCGCGCCGACCTCATAATTGCGCTGGCTGATCGAAGGTCCAAGCACAGCGAGGATGCGCTGGCGCTTGGCGCCGATCTTTTCCATCGCATCGATGGTGCTTTCCAGCACGCCGGTGAACGCGCCCTTCCACCCGGCATGGGCGGCGCCGATCACGCGCGCCTCGGGGTCGGCAAAAAGAACCGGTCCGCAATCGGCGCTGGACGCACAGATGGCGAGGCCTGGCCGATCGGTTACCAGCGCGTCCGCCTTGGGGCGCGGCAGGCCGTATGGCTCGTGCACGGTCACGGCATCGGGCGAGTGAACCTGATGCAGCGACAGCAGTGATTCGGGCGCAACGCCCATCCATGCGGCAACGCGGCGACGGTTTTCTCGCACCTTGTCCTGGTCGTCAGCCGAACCGGTTCCGGTGTTCAAACCGCGGTAAATCCCTTCGGAAATGCCGCCTGTGCGGGTGAAATAGCCGTGCCGAATGCCAGCCGTGGCGACGGTGTCGAGCAGGGGGGAGCGGAGCGGGTCTGGATGGGGCGTGTCCAACATGGGCGCTGTTTTGAGCTGTCCCGCATGATCGCGTCAAGGGTGGAGTGGAACTGGCCTTGCCGATGAAGGTATGGAAGCCTGCTCTACACTGGCCTTCGAGGCCATCTAACTGCGGGCGAACCCCGGCAGTTCCGCCATTGCGGTCGCAAACCCCAGCACCTTGAACAATTTGCCCATTTCCTGCGGCGAGGCGAGGCGTTCTACCTCGCTGGTGATGCGCATGCGGGCGGCTTCGTCGGCATTCGCGCCCAGTTTGCCAGCGCGTTCGAGAAGGCCGTTCGCCAGCAGGAAATCGCCCTGAGTGGTCAAATGGGGCGTGAGCCCGGCTTGCCTTATTGCGCCGGCGAGCGCTGAGAAATCGACATGGGAGGTAAGGTCGGCCTCGCCGGGATGCGCCAGCGGGTCGTCATAGGCGTGTTTCAAAATAGCCTGAAGCGTGTCACCCATGCCGGGCGTCAGATGCCCATAGTCGAAGAACAGCCCTCCGCCGCCATCGCGCGCAATCCGCTCGGCGATCTCCTGCATCAGCGCAGTGCGGGCAGGGGCGGTCTCGAAGATCGAACCCTCCGGCGCTTGTCTGGCATCCTGAAGCAGCAAACCGGGATCAAGCGATCCGACGCCGACCGTGAATGCGAGTTCGCCCGCGTCATCGAGCGTCACGCAGCGTTCGCGCCAACCATTGGGCGTCTTTACGAATTGCCTGACGGGAATGGCGTCGAACAATTCATTGCCGACGATGAGCAGTGGCCGGCCTTGCGGCAACTGGCTGATTGATTCCACCCAGGCAAAGCTGTTGCCGGCATCCTGCAATGTAGCGGCCTGAACTTCGGTCAACCTCGGACTGGTTTCGATCAGATGGAAGCTTGAAGCGCCGCGCAGGGCAGGGTCCAGCCTGCCGATAGTGCGGGCGATATCCTTGGCGAGCGTGCCGCGCCCCGGACCGATCTCCGCAATGAGCGGCTTGTCCGGTCGGCCAAGCCCGCGCCAAACCAGCACCAGCCACGCGCCGATCAGTTCCCCGAACATCTGGCTGACTTCAGGTGCTGTGGTGAAATCGCCGGCGCGGCCAAATGGCTCACGGGTGGTGTAATAGCCGTGCTGCGGGTCGAACAGGCAGCGCGCCATATAGTCGACCACGCTGATCGGCCCCGTTGCCTCGATGAGGCGGATGATCCGCTCCTTCAGCGCGGTCATTCCGCGGCGGATGTCGCAGGCGTTGGCTTGGCGCGCACCATCATCCAGATGCCGGCCAAAACCAGCGGCGTCGACAACATCATGCCCATGGTCAGCCAATTTCCGGCGAAATAGCCGAGCTGTTGATCCGGCTGACGGAAGAACTCGACGAAGATGCGCGCAAGGCCGTAACAAGCCATGAATGCGCCTGCGACAAAGCCCGGACTTCGCAGTTTGAGCAGAGGGTGAGTGAGCAACCGCAATACGAAAAACAGCACCAAACCTTCCAGTAGCGCCTCGTAAAGTTGGCTCGGATGGCGAGGCTCCATGCCGGCCGGACACAGTCCGTTATTCGCCTGCTCGATCCGCTCGTTACAGAATATGACCGCCCACGAAACATCGGTCACGCTGCCCCAAAGTTCGGCATTGATGAAATTGGCGCAACGCACGAGACCCAGCGCCACCGGCACTCCGGCGGCAATCACGTCGAACAGGCTCCAGACATTCACGCCGCGCGAGCGGGCAAGCAGGACCATTGCCAGCGTCGTGCCGAGAAAGCCGCCATGGAAGGACATGCCGCCTTGCCAGATGGCGAAAATGCTGAGCGGATTGGCGAGATAGTGCTCGAACTGGTAGAACAGGATGTAGCCGATGCGCCCGCCAAGAATGATGCCGAGTGCGGCATAGACCAGCAAATCTTCGATGATCTCCGGCCCGAACGGCGCTTTGCCGTCCCGCCACAGGCGGGGCGTGGCCAAGAGGCGCTTGGCGTACCACCAGCCGAACAGGATGCCCACGATATAGCCGAGGCCGTACCAATGGATCGCCAAGGGACCCAGATGCACGATCGCCGGATCGATGTCGGGCAGGGGAAGCGCCGACATGGGCGTGAGGAGATAGTCGATCAATGGAAGGCTCTTCGGCTGCGCAACGGGGATCTAGGACAGACCATGGGGGCAGAGCACGGCAGGATCAAGGCGCGCCCTTTGGGCCTTATTTCAAAAACGGATTTGTCATCCGCTCCACGCCGAAACGTCCGCCGGGACCATGCCCGCAGATGAAGCCGATATCGTCGCCGAGCGGCAGCAGTTTTTCTTTGATCGATTTCAGCAGGGTCGCATGATCGCCGCCGGGCAAATCGGTGCGGCCGACCGAGCCGTTGAACAACACGTCGCCGACATGCGCGAAGGCCGAGGCGCGATTATAGTAAACGACATGACCGGGCGCGTGGCCGGGGCAATGCAGCACTTCAAACTTGTGTTGGCCGAACGCAACCGTTTCGCCTTCGGTCAAGAATCTGTCGGGCACACAATTGCGCACTCCGCTATCGAGCCCGAACCGCAGCGCCTGCTGCTCGAGATTGGCGAGCAATGGCTTGTCGGCCTCATGCGGGCCGACAATGTCTAGGCCAAGCGCTTCCTTGAGGTCCATCGCGCCGCCGGCATGGTCGATATGGCCATGGGTGATCCAGATGGCTTCGACTTTTACGCCGGTCGATTTGATCGCGTCCAGAATGCGCTCCACATCACCGCCCGGATCTATGATCACGCCTGTCTTGTCGTCGCTGTCGAACAGCAAGGTGCAATTCTGCTGAAAGGGCGTGACGGGAATGATGGCTGCGTTGAGCTTGCCCATGATGGAGCCTCCGTGGTCGGGGCGTTGATAAAGGGCGGCGGCGGCAAGGTCCAGTTCGATGATCGGGTCGTCGGACGGTCACCTGCAGGCACAAAAGAAACGGGCGGCCAAAAGGCCGCCCGCATCAAAGCCGGTTTTAGGTCGGCTTAGCGGTTCATCGACTTCATAACCTGGCCGACGATGCCGGTCAGGATCGCGCCGCCGCCAGCGCCGCCGAGGATGTTGTTGAGGTCGAACGCGCTGCTGGCTGCAGCCGGATCAACCGCGCCGCCGCCCAGCAGGCTGCCGAGGATCGACGCACCGCCGATGCCGCCAACTGCGCCAGCCAAAATCTTAGGGAGCTGGCCCATCACCGCGGAGCCGAGCGCCGCGCCGATTGCCTGTCCGCCAATAACACCAGTGATCACCTGCACGATGATCGGCATAAGTGCTTCCATAAAGTATTCCCTCCGTTCAAAACCGGCTGATTTGCCAGATTCGCTATCAGACTCGGATTTATCCGAATGTCAAATTATCGCTGAAAAACGATGCGGGCGACCTCTGGAACCGCCCGCGCTTTCCATTATGTCGAAAAAGTTGCGCTATTCCGCTGCGATTGCGTGTTTCGGCTGCACCGCCGCCGAATAGTCTTCCATCAATGTCTTGGCGATCTCGCCGACCTCGAAGCGGTATGGTCCGATTTCGGAAACCGGCGTCACTTCAGCGGCCGTGCCGGTGAGGAAGCACTGTTCGAAGCCTTCCAGCTCTTGCGGCATGACCACGCGTTCGATGATTTCGAGGCCGCGCGCCTTGGCAAGATCGATCACCGTGCGACGAGTGATGCCATCCAGGAAACAATCCGGCGTCGGCGTGTGAATCTTACCGTCCTTGACGAAGAAGACATTGGCGCCCGTTGCTTCCGCCACCTGGCCTCGCCAATCCAGCATCAGCGCGTCGGCATAGCCCTTCTTCTCGGCCGCATGCTTGGACAGCGTGCAAATCATGTAAAGCCCGGCGGCCTTCGCCCTGGACGGCGCCGTGCGCGGGTCCGGCCTGCAATATTCGGCCATATCGAGACGAATGCCCTTAAGCTTTTGCGCCGGGTCGAAATAGCTTGGCCATTGCCAGATGGCGACGGCGACATTGATGCGGCTGTTCTGGGCCGAGACGCCCATCTGCTCGCTGCCGCGCCATGCAATCGGACGCACATAGGCGTCCTGAAAACCCTGCTTCTTCAGCAATGTGCGGCAGGCGTCATCAATCTCGGCCACCGAATAGGGAATGGTGAAACCCAGAATTTCGGCCGAATCGTGCAGGCGTTGCGTATGTTCCGTCAGCTTGAAGATTTCGCCGCCATAGGCGCGCTCGCCCTCGAAAACGGAGCTGGCATAGTGAAGCGCGTGCGTCAGCACATGGATCTTGGCGTCGGCCCATTTCACATATTCGCCATTCATCCAGATGAAGCCGTCGAGCTGGTCGAAGGGAACTGTCGCCATGTTGTCCTCCCGCGGGCCGCGCCCGCTTACAGTCAAATCGCCAATTGCCTGAACCGGATTAGACTAGACCCATCGGACTGGTGGGGCAATCGATCCAGCCATATGCGGATGCTTTGCCTTGCCTTTCGCGTGCAAAGGTCCGAAAACCGGTTCCACCCAGCATTTTGCTCAGAATATGTCAATAATACTGACCTATATCGAGCATAAACGGATCGTGCATGTCAGACCGAAACGGCGCGAAGGCCGACCCAATCAAAACGGCAATCAGCAGCGCGGATGGCATCGACCTCGCTCTGATCGAGTTGCTGTTTTTCGCCTATCGCGATTTCACCTCCGACCCGGACGAAATCCTCGCCGGCTACGGGTTTGGGCGCGCGCATCACCGGGTGCTGCACTTCGTCAATCGCATGCCCGGCCTCACCGTCGCCGAATTGCTGGACGTGCTTCAGATCACCAAGCAATCGCTGGCGCGGGTGCTGAAACAGCTTCTGGACACAGATCACATCGTTCAGATCCAGGGGTTGAAGGATCGCCGGCAGCGCGAGCTTTATCCCACGCCGAAGGGCAGGGCGCTGAGCCTGGCGCTGGCGCGGCCACAGTCGCGCCGCATCCACGCGGCACTGGATGGCGCTAACAGCGCCGAGCGCGCGGCGGTGGAGAAATTTCTCAAGGCGATGGTGAACCCGGAACTGAGGACGCAGATCGACAAGCTGCCGGGAAATGCTTCGGAGGATGGCCATGGAGCCTGATGAACTTTCGCGTGACCCATCCGTGCCGCATGACGATGCGCCGCATTTGCTGGTGATCGACGACGACACGCGCATCCGCAACCTCTTGAAGCAATATCTCAGCGAAAACGGTTTTCGCGTTTCCGTCGCCGGCACCGCCGACGAAGCGCGGCGCAAGCTGGCTGGCCTCGATTTCGACCTTCTGGTGGTCGACGTGATGATGCCGGGCGAGTCCGGCGTGGAGCTGACGAAGTCGCTGCGCGAGGAAAAAACGGTTCCGATCCTGATGCTGACGGCGTTGTCGGAGACCGACAGCCGTATTGCCGGTCTGGAGGCGGGGGCTGACGACTATCTGCCAAAGCCATTCGATCCGCGCGAGCTCATCTTGCGGATCAACAATATCCTGCGCCGCGGCGGCCCGCAGCAGACGCCAAAGGTCGAGCAGATCGTGTTCGGACCCTACACGTTCCAGATCGCCCGGCGGGAGTTGAAGAAGGGCGGCGAACCGCTGAAGCTGACGGATCGCGAACAGGAAATTCTGGCGATCTTCGCCGGGCGGGCCGGCGAAACCATCCCGCGCCATGAATTGGTGTCGAATGACTCGGATGTCGGCGAACGCACCATCGACGTTCAGATCAACCGGCTGCGCCGCAAGATCGAGAAGGACCCGGCCAATCCGGTCTGGCTCCAGACGGTTCGTGGCATAGGCTACCGGCTAAGCGTGGAGTAAAGTGGGCCGGGACAGCAGCGCGAGCGAAGAACCCGTCATGGCCAGTTCCGACGTCGATCTTCCCGGACATTCGCCCGATCAGGCTGGGCGCAGCCGCGTCAACGCACTGTCGCGGTTGGCTGCAGCGGTCTGGCGTGGCCTTGCCCCGATCCGCGCGATCTGGGCGTGGTTCTGGCGGCGGGTCAGCATCTATATGCCGAAGCGGCTCTATGCGCGCTCGCTGCTGATCGTCATCATGCCGATGATCCTGCTTCAGTCGGTCATCGCTTTCGTTTTCATGGAGCGGCACTGGGAAACGGTGACCGAGCGCCTCTCGGCGGCCACCGTGCGCGATATCGCCGCCCTGATCGACATGATTGAAACCTTTCCGCAGGGCGGCGATTACACCGATACTGTGCGCATTGCTGAAGAGCGGCTGTCTTTGAATATTGATATCCTGCCGCCGGACCCACTGCCGCCGCCGGGGCCTCGGCCCTTCTTCTCCATTCTGGACAATGTCTTGTCGGCGGAGATCGCCAGGCAGATCGGCCGTCCGTTCTGGATCGACACTGTGGGAGATTCCGACGTGGTGGAAATCCGCGTCCAACTCCAGAAGAATGTGCTGCGAACTTTCGTGCGCCGCAACCAGGCCTATCCCTCCAGAACCTATATTTTCATCGTCTGGATGGTTGGCACTTCGCTGGTGCTGTTGATGATCGCCATTCCTTTCCTGCGCAACCAGATCAAGCCCATCATGAGCCTGGCGGAAGCTGCGGAAAGTTTTGGCAAGGGACGGCCAATGCCGGAAAACTTTAGGCCGCGCGGTGCGGAAGAGGTTCGCCGCGCTGGCTTCGCCTTCATTCAGATGCGCGAGCGTATTGAGCGCCAGATCGAGCAGCGCACGGCGATGCTGAGCGGAGTGAGCCACGACCTTCGCACCATTTTGACGCGCTTTCGTCTGCAATTGGCGTTGAGCGGCTCGAAAGACGGGCGCGAAGCGCTTCGCCAGGATGTCGATGACATGCAGCATATGCTGGAAGGTTATCTCGCCTTCGCGCGCGGCGAGGCCGAGGAAGATTCAGGTCTTTTCGACATCAAGGGTTATTTCGAGCGCATTGCCGAGGACGCGAAGCTGCGTAAGCGCACCTTAACGGCGACGCTGAACGGCGAGCCGGAAGTTCACGTTCGGCCGAATGCCTTCGACCGGCTGTTGAACAATATCATCGGCAATGCACTACGCTACGCGCAGACGGTCAAGGTCGAAGCCACGCACCGGCCGGGCTGGCTGACTGTTACGATCGATGATGACGGGCCGGGCATCCCGCAAGATCGCCGCGAGGACGTGTTCAAACCATTTGTACGCCTCGACGAAGCGCGCAATCTGGATTCCAGCGGCACCGGACTCGGACTTGCCATTGCGCGTGATATCGCGCGCAGCCATGGCGGCGACATCACGCTCAGCGACAGCGCAATGGGTGGCTTACGAGCTCAGGTGCGCGTGCCGGCGTAGGAGGGTAAACCAACGCCTGTTAAATTCGGCGCGAACAGTCAATGCTCTTGACCGCTGCTATCAGAACAGCCGTCCGCCATCCGGCACTTTGAGGTCGATCGCGCCCAGCACCACGGCGCCGTCCTCGTCGGGAAAGCCGAGGGTCAGCACTTCGGAGATGAATTTGCCGATCTGGCGCGGCGGGAAATTGACTACCGCGAAAACCTGACGCCCGACAATTTCTTCCGGCGTGTAATGACGGGTGATCTGCGCGGAGGACTTCTTCACGCCGATAGCGGGACCGAAATCGATCTTCAGCTTGATCGCCGGCTTGCGTGCCTCAGGATAAGGCTCCGCCTCGATGATCGTGCCGGCGCGAATATCGACCTTGTCGAAGTCGGCGAAATTGATTTCGGGTTTGCGCTCGTCGTTCACTGCGGCCTCAGGCATTGCCCCGTGTTTCGAACAGGACGCTGGCTAGCGCGTCCTTGGCCGTCGCGCCCGACCAAGTGACGAACTGGAAGGCCTGATAGTAGCTTTCGCAGGCTTCCAGTGCACTGGACAGAAGCACCTCGACCTGCTGGCTGGTCGGCTCCGCCCCGCCCGCAAGCAAGAGCGACTGGCGGAACATCACCGCGCCTTCCTGTTCCCACAGATCGAAATGACCGAACAGCATCTGCTCGTTGATGAGCGACAGCAGACGCATGGCTTCCAGCACTCGCGCTTCAGGCACTTTCAGGTCGAAGGCGCAGGCCAGATGCAGCGCCTCGAAATCCTCCATCCAGGAGAAGGAGACGTTATAGTCCGTCCACATGCCGGTGGTGATGATCGCAATCTCGTCATCGCCGGAGCGTTCGAAAGCCCAGTCATTGTTCTGCGCCACCTGCTCGATCACATCTACCGGATGAGCATCGCGCGCATATTCGATCTCGATCAGTTCCATAAATCCGCTTTCCGGTCGCCGGATCGGCGCCGCCTGGAGCACTTAAAAACGCAACAAACAAACCCACTCGTATGGAGCGGCACGACGGAGATCGGGAAACGTCTGCGCAGCCTATGCCCCCGCTGCCTGACCCGTTACGAATCATGCAACAAATTCAGTGTATTGATGAAGGGAGGGCGCGCCACCCCTTTTTTAGGGAGAGGCGTTCAGGGTGTGGAAACCGCCTGCCATTTTGATTCAGGCAAGGCCGGTAACTGACTCACGCGACAACACTTTTTTCGCTGGCGCGTTGTGGAAAAATTGTTGTGTTACTTTTTCGCTTTGGGCTTCGGGGAGGCCGCAGTCTCCTCGCTGGCAGCAACGCCAAGGCGTGCTTCAAGCGCTTCCAGCCGCGCAGTGAGCTTTTGATTTTCGCTGCGCGCTTTCGCGGCCATGTCGCGCACAGCCTCGAATTCCTCGCGCTGCACCACATCCATGTTGTTGAGCAGCCGCTCGGCCTGAGCACGGAATGCGCCTTCCACCTCGCGGCGCACGCCCTGAGCAGCGCCTGCGGCATCGGTCAGCAGCTTTGCGAAATCGTCGAGAATTCGGTTCGGTCCAGTCGCCATGGCATCCTCGCTTGTTGTCCTTCAGGTAAGGTGACAGGCGCGCGAAAGCAAGGCTGCATGGACGGGAGATCGTTCATCGCGGTCTGTTCGTTCGTGTTCTACTCCAGGGATGCAGACCGAACGTTCATAAACCCTTGCCGCTTTGCGCTCCACCATTGCGCTGCTAAAGCGAAGGTGACCTAACCCAAGGGGACGAGCCATGTCCGGACTTGCCATGCCGAAGCCCGATCAGGACACGCTGCGGCGACGCGACGAAATCGTCGCGGCCATGCGGGCGATCGTTCCGGGCGAAGGCGTGGTCGACGCCGTCAACGAGATGCGCGCCTTCGAGAGCGATGGACTGACCGCCTATCGGCAGTTGCCGCTGGTGGTCGTATTGCCGCAAACGGTCGAGCAGGTTTGCCGTGTGCTCTCATGGTGCAACGAGCGCAATGTCCGCGTCGTGCCGCGCGGTTCCGGCACATCGCTGTCGGGCGGGGCGCTGCCGCTGGAAGACGCGGTGCTCCTGGTCATGAGCCGCTTCAACCGCATCCTCGAAATCGATTATCCCAACCGCGTGGTGGTGGCGCAGCCTGGCGTCACCAATCTCGGCATCACCCATGCCGTCGAGGAAGACAACTTTTACTACGCGCCGGATCCTTCCTCGCAGATTGCCTGCTCCATCGGCGGCAATGTGGCTGAGAATTCCGGTGGCGTGCACTGCCTGAAATACGGGCTGACGGCGAATAATGTGCTCGGCATCGAAATGGTGCTGATGAGCGGCGAGGTGGTCCGGTTGGGCGGCAAGCATCTCGATGCCGAGGGCTACGATCTGCTCGGCCTCATGATCGGCTCGGAAGGCCTGCTCGGCGTCGTCACCGAGGTCACTGTGCGTATTCTGAAGAAGCCTGAAACGGCGCGCGCCTTGCTGATCGGTTTTCCGACCAGCGAAGAGGGCGGCCAATGCGTCGCAGACATCATCGGCGCGGGCATTATTCCCGGCGGCATGGAAATGATGGATCGTCCCGCCATCCATGCGGCGGAGGATTTCGTCCATGCCGGTTATCCGCTGGATGTCGAGGCGCTGCTGATCGTGGAACTCGACGGGCCTCCGGCCGAGGTGGATCATCTGATCGCCCGCGTTGAGGAAATCGCGACGAAAAACGGCTCGACCACCTGCCGCGTGTCGAATTCGGAAGCGGAGCGCAATGTCTTTTGGGCTGGGCGCAAGGCGGCCTTTCCAGCGGTTGGCCGCATCTCGCCCGACTATTACTGCATGGATGGCACCATCCCCCGCAAGGAACTGCCGAAAGTGCTGGCTGGCATGCGCGACCTGTCCGAACAGTACGGCCTGCGTGTCGCCAATGTGTTCCACGCCGGCGACGGCAATCTGCATCCGTTGATACTCTACGATGCGAACGTTCCGGGCGAGTTGGACAAGGCCGAGAATTTCGGCAACGACATATTGCGGCTTTGCGTGAAAGTTGGCGGCGTGCTGACCGGCGAACATGGCGTTGGCGTGGAAAAGCGCGACCTGATGCCGGAGATGTTTTCGCAAGCGGATCTCGACCAGCAGATGCGGGTCAAATGCGCCTTCGATCCGAACCATTTGCTGAACCCCGGCAAAGTGTTCCCGCAATTGCGCCGCTGCGCCGAGCTTGGCCGCATGCATGTGCATCGCGGGCAGGTGGCGTTTCCGGATATTCCGAGGTTTTGATGGCGTCGCAGGATAGGGGTTCCTCGCTCCCGCAATGCGGGGGAGAGGTGGCTCGGGCGAAGCCCGAGAAGGAGAGGGAGGCGACGGAGCCTCCTAGCCGACGCTCGCCGGTCAAATTTGCCCGCGCGCGGGCTCTCCGCCGGGGCGGCAATATAGCCGAAGCACTTCTCTGGAACGAGTTGAAGGCGAAGAGACCCGGTGGGTACAAATGTGTTCGCCAGATGCCATTGGAGCATATTTCGCTGATTTCGCCTGCCGAAGTGAAGGGCTGGTTGTCGAACTGGATGGAAGCCAGCACGCGGAAAGTACGTATGATCGGCGGCGTGATGAATTCATGCAAAACCATGGTCTTTCTGTAATTCGATTTTGGAGCGCCGATAGGCTGAAAAACTCCAGAAGCGTTTGTGAAACCATTCTTGCCGTGCTTGATGGGCGCTTGCATGAAGAAGCGACAGCTTCTGATCTGCGCTTTGTGTTGGCTCGATCCAAGAGGAAAGGTGAGCGAGTGCCATGAACGCCCCCCTCTCCGCCTCGCTACGCTCGGCGCCTCTCCCCCGCTTCACGGGGGCGAGGAACTCAAACTCATTGACGTCATGACCACCTTCACTCCCTCTACCTCTGCCGAACTCCTCTCCACCGTCCAATGGGCGGCGGCGGAAGAAGCGCCGCTGGAAATCATCGGCCATGGCTCCAAACGCGGCATTGGCCGCCCGGCGCAGACGGAGCACACGCTCGATCTGTCCGGGCTGACCGGCGTCACACTCTATGAGCCGGAAGAGCTGGTGCTGTCCGCGCGTGCGGGCACGCCGTTGGCGGAAATTGAAACACTGCTGGCACAGCACAACCAGCAACTCGCCTTCGAGCCGATGGATTACGGCCCGCTGCTTGGTGAGAAGAAAGGCATGGGCACGATCGGCGGCGTGCTGGCGACAAACCTGTCCGGTCCGCGCCGCCTGAAGGCGGGTGCGGCACGCGATCATATTCTGGGCGTGCACGCCATATCGGGTCGCGGCGAGGCGTTCAAGGCCGGGGGCAGGGTGGTTAAAAACGTCACCGGCTATGATCTGTCGAAGGCTATGGCGGGTTCATGGGGCACGCTGGCGGTGGTCACGGATGTCACCTTCAAGGTGCTGCCTGCTGCCGAGACCGAAACGACGCTGGCCATTCGCGGGCTGCTCGATGAGGAAGCGGCGGCTGCGATGAGCCTGGCCATGGGCTCCAGCGCGGAAGTTTCCAGCGCGGCGCATCTGCCGGAAGGTGGGGCGGTCGGCATCGTCCAAGGTGTACTGGGGTCGGATGCGGCGACGTTATTAAGGCTCGAAGGGTTTGGTCCGTCCATCGCCTATCGCCTCGGCCTTTTGCAGGGCATTTTGAAAAACGCCGGCGCGTTGCAGGAGATCGAGGGTGAGGCCTCGAAGGCGCTGTGGCGCGATATTCGCGATTGCATCCCCTTTGCCGATGGCTCGGACAAGCCGGTCTGGCGCGTTTCGATGCCACCCGCCGATGCGCATCATATGACGCTGGCGCTGCGCCGCGACATTCCCGCCTCGGCTTTTTATGATTGGCAGGGTGGGCTGATCTGGCTGCGTATGGAACATGGCGAGGCGGAAGCCGAACGTCTCCGCTCTTTGGTAAAACGCCATGGCGGTGGCCACGCGACGCTGGTGCGCGCCAGCGCCGCCATCCGTGCGGCGACGCCTGTGTTCGAGCCGCAAGCCTCGGCATTGGCTGCTTTGTCTAAGCGACTGAAGGCAGAGTTCGATCCCAAGGGCATACTCAATGTGGGTCGGATGGGCTAAACCACTGATTTCGATCCATGACGGCGGGCCAGATATCATGCAATTCAAATTTGCGGCGCTCATCATTCAATTTTTTATGCTGGCATCATGCGCGACGTCGCAGCCGGTGCCTCAGCTTGTGGCCGCGGCAATGCCAAATTCAGGAACGCCGTCGACAATAACAGGTGAGCCATATGAAGCCTGTTTGGCCGAGCATAAATTTCGGAAGTCTTATACTATTGACCCGCAAGGCGTGTACGAACCTTCATCTACTTACAAATTTGCTGAAGCTTTGTTCAAAGGACGCCAAACCTCTGCTTATGCCACCCGAATCCGTGCCTACAAGATAGGTGTGGAAGGACCGACCCTTTTCCGGAGTAACGTTAAGGGTTATGTCATTTGCTATTACGAGCTGCAGTCGGGAGGATTGCGTTATTTGGCAAGCCTAAGGCCCGACGCTGAGGGAAGAGTTGACAGAAATGCCTTTAGCGTAGCCCTTATGTATGCCTACGAGGCAATGTCAGGCAAAAGCCGAACTGTGATACTCTTCGGTGGATAGTATTTGAAGCAAGGCGGGATCACTTAGCGCGGCTCAAATGTTGAGACAAGGAGTTTGGCGGAATGCCTGATCGGCTCGACGCCAAAGCTTGTGCAGTGGAAATGTTTCCGGAAACTGCTTAATCAGATTGGCTCATCCAGCCAATAGGGATCTTCGTCCGGCTACTGTGCTGCTATTCGCGGTTGGTGCAAAAAGAAGCTGTATCAAAGCCGAGCCGTCGGGGACATTTGGCCTAATGCAAACCAATTTCACCCTCGCCCAGCTGGCCGATCCACACGTCGCAGAATCGGAAAAGATTCTGCGCGCATGCGTGCATTGCGGTTTCTGTACCGCGACCTGCCCGACCTATGTGACGCTCGGCAACGAACTCGATAGCCCACGCGGGCGCATCTATCTCATCAAGGACATGCTGGAGAATAACCGCCCGGCGGACGAGCAGATCGTCACCCATATCGACCGCTGCCTGTCTTGCCTCGCCTGCATGACCACCTGCCCATCGGGCGTGAACTATATGCATCTGGTCGATCACGCCCGTGCGCATATCGAGAAGACCTACACGCGCCCGCTGCCGAACCGGCTGATCCGATCCGTGCTGGCGATGGTTCTGCCTTATCCCTCGCGCTTTCGCGCGGCGCTGAAGCTGGCGCGGCTTGGCCGGCCTTTCGCTGGCCTGTTCGATAAAGTGGCCGCGCTGAAGCCACTGGCCGCCATGCTGCGGCTTGCGCCCAAAACGGTGGTGGCAAGCTCGGCGATGGCACTGCCGGGCATCCATCCAGCCAAAGCCGAACGGCGCGGGCGTGTCGCCATTCTCACCGGCTGCGCTCAACCGGTGTTGGAACCGGGCATCAACGAAGCCACTATTTCGCTGCTGACACGATTGGGCGTCGAGGTTGTCGTGCCTCAGGGCGAGGGGTGCTGCGGCGCGCTGGTGCATCATATGGGCCGCGAAGAGGCGGCGCTCGACGCTGCGCGTAGAAATGTGGACGCCTGGATGCTGGAGATCGACAGAGGCGGACTCGACGCGATTGTCATCACGGCGTCCGGCTGCGGTACGACGATTAAGGATTACGGTTTTATGCTGCGGCTTGATCCGGCCTATGCCGAAAAGGCGCAGCGCGTTGCCGCACTCGCTAAGGATGTTACCGAATATCTGACGACGCTCGACCTGCCCGAACCGGAACAAAAACCCGGCCTGACGGTCGCCTATCATTCCGCCTGCTCTATGCAGCATGGCCAGAAGATCAAGAATCAGCCGAAAGATTTGTTGGCCCGAGCTGGCTTCATCGTGAAGGAGCCGCGCGAAGGGCATTTGTGCTGCGGTTCGGCCGGCACTTACAACATCCTGCAGCCGGAGATTTCGGCAAAGCTGCGCCAACGCAAGGTGAAGAACCTCGCCGCTACGGGTGCGAACGTAATCGCCACTGGCAATATCGGCTGCATCACGCAGATTGCCGGCGGCGCTGGCATGCCGATTGTTCACACGGTCAAGCTGCTGGATTGGGCTTATGGCGGGCAAAGACCGACTGGGGTTTAGCGGTTAAGATTCCCGATAGTCGCGTGATAAGACCGCGGCGAGAGAAGATTAGGAAAGATTCGCAATGAGCGCTGATGGTGACGTCGTCCCAGAAAATACAGGACTGGTGAATGGCGCGGATGGCAAGCGGCGTTGCAACTGGCATGGCGGCTTGCCCGACTACCAGCACTATCATGATCGCGAATGGGGCCGGCCAGTCGATAATGACCGGCGGCTGTTCGAAAAGATTTGCCTGGAAGGGTTCCAGTCGGGCCTGTCCTGGCTGACCATCCTGCGCAAGCGGGAGAATTTTCGCGCTGCCTTTGCCGGCTTCGAGATCGATAAGGTCGCGGCGTTCGGCGAGGCCGATGTCGAGCGTCTGGTAGCCGATGCCGGCATCATCCGCCATCGCGGCAAGATCGTATCGACGATCAACAACGCCAAGCGCGCGCAGGAATTGGTTAAAGAGGCGGGGTCGCTGGCAGCGTGGTTCTGGAGCTTCGAGCCGGGGCCTCAGGACCGTCCTGTTCGCGTGGATCGCGCCACGATCATGGCCAATCCGACCACACCGACCTCGGTGCGCATTTCCAAGGAATTGAAGAAAAGGGGTTGGAGCTTTGTCGGCCCCACTACGGTCTACGCATTCATGCAGGCCATGGGCATGGTCAACGACCACTTTGAAGGCTGCTACTGCCGCGAAGAAGTCGAGCAGGAACGGGCGGGGTTCAAGCGGCCTTGAGCAAGGTGAGACGATGTCCGGTCATTCTGCTGGGCTGGGTTGGACCAAATCCGTCGGCCTTGTCCCAAACCATCGCCGACAGAATGACCGGACATCGTCTCACCTTGCTCTGGTAAAACGCAAAAAGGCGACCGTCGCTGACGGTCGCCCGCAACTGTCATTCAAATGTCGGCTGAGTTTAGGCTGATGGCGTCATGAAGGATAGGCTCACCAGCGCCACGGCCATGGCGGCCAGCACAGGATAGAGCGCCAGCATGCTGGTCAGCACCGCGCGCCACACTTCATTGCCGGACTTGGCTTCCGCCGGGGCGGGGCCGAAGGGGCTCGCTGCCGGAAAGCCGGCGCGGTCGTGGGAGGCGTATTCGCTGGAGATCATGCTCATGATGGGTACTCGGAATGCGGATATGGAAACTCTAGGCCGTCTGGCTAAAGGCCGATTGTCGCCGATTTTGGGAGAGATTGCGGAAAACTCGTGGCAATCCCTGGAGCTTGCCGCCCAAATTCATATCGGTTAGACGGGACGCGCGCTCAAAGCGCAGCCCCATTCGGGGATGCCCGATCCGGGCATTTGCCCGCGAAAACCACGACGGAATTTTCAATGAACGACAAATCGCAAAAGATGCTGGCGCGCCTGCCGCGTGGATTTGTCGACCGCTCGGCGGACGATATCCGAGCGGTTGAAAAGATGATGACGAAAATCCGCGAGGTTTATGAGCTTTATGGCTTCGAGCCCGTCGATCAGCCGATGGTCGAATATACGGATGCGCTGGGCAAATTCCTGCCCGACCAGGACCGGCCCAATGAAGGCGTGTTTTCCTTTCAGGACGATGACGAGCAGTGGCTGTCGCTGCGCTATGATTTGACCGCGCCGATGGCGCGCTTTGTCGCTGAAAATTACGAGCGCCTGCCAAAACCTTACCGCAGCTATCGTGCGGGCTGGGTGTTCCGCAACGAGAAGCCGGGGCCGGGGCGCTTCCGCCAGTTCATGCAGTTCGACGCCGATACGGTTGGCACGCCGGGCGTGGCGGCGGATGCCGAAATGGCGATGATGATGGCCGATGTCATGGAAGCGCTTGGCATCAAGCGCGGCGACTATGTGATCCGCGTCAACAACCGCAAGATTCTCGACGGTGTTCTGGAAGCCATCGGCCTCGACGGCGACGACAATGCCGGGCGCCGGCTGACCGTGCTGCGCGCCATCGACAAGCTGGACAAGTTCGAATGGGACGAAGTCGCCAAGCTGCTGGGCGAAGGCCGCAAGGATGAGAGCGGCGATTTCACCAAGGGCGCCGGCCTGACGGCTGCCCAGATCGACAGTATCAAGCGCTTCCGCGAATATGCCGAACGCATCGCCTCGATCTATTTCCCGGATGCGGCGCGCTTTGTGGAATCGAACCCCAAAATTGCCCGGCAGGAATATGACATTGTCCGCAAGGGACTGTCCTTCCTTGGCCGCAATGTGCGCATCGATGAGGGCATTGAGGAGCTGATTTCGATCCACAAGATTTGCGCCATGTCTGGTTACGTCAAACTTGCCAATGACGATGCGCCGGAAGCGATCCGTATCGATCCTTCGGTGGTGCGTGGCCTCGAATATTATACCGGGCCGGTTTACGAGGCCGAGCTTCTGGCCGAAATCCCTAATGAGGATGGCCAGATCGTGCGGTTTGGCTCGGTCGGCGGCGGCGGGCGCTATGACGGGCTGGTGTCGCGCTTCCGGGGCGAGCCGGTGCCGGCAACGGGCTTTTCCATCGGCGTGTCGCGCCTGATGACCGCGCTGAAAAATCTCGGCAAGCTGGACACGTCGGATGTCATCGCGCCCGTTGTTGTGCTGGTCATGGACAAGGACACGGAAAGCCTTGGCCACTATCAGCGCATGGTCGGCCGCTTGCGTGCGGCAGGCGTTCGGGCTGAGCTTTATCTCGGCGGCGCCGGCATGAAAGCGCAGATAAAATATGCCGACCGTCGCGGCAGTCCCTGCGTTGTCATCCAAGGCGGCGATGAGCGCGCCGCCGGTACAGTGCAGATCAAGGATCTTATCGAGGGCAAACGCCTGTCGGAGGAAATCACCGACAATAAGGAATGGCGCGAAAGCCGTCCGGCACAGGTGACTGTGCCGGAAGCTGAAATGGTCGTGGCGGTGAAGAAGATACTGCGCGCACAGGCGATGGAAAGGCGTGGCCGGTAGCTTGAAGATGCAAGTCGCTATGGTCGTAAAACAGGGGGTTGGCGCTCTACGTTGCCCCCCTCTGTCCTGCCGGACATCTCCCCCGCAAGGGGGGAGATCAGCAGCTTCATTGCTGCCGCTAGTTCTGAAATGTTGGAGATTAGCGAAACCTGAGCTGACAGCTGATCTCCCCCCTTGCGGGGGAGATGTCCGGCAGGACAGAGGGGGGCAACGTAGAGCACTTGCAACAAACGCAGTGCGCAATCCAACACGGTCACGCCCATGACCCTGCGCACGCCTGCCTTCGCTCCCGATATCCTTGCCCTCTTCGCTGAACGCGGGGCGGGGCTCACCGACGTCGCCATCGTCCAACCGGCGGACCCGTTCCTCGACATGGCGGGCGAAGATTTGCGCCGCCGCATCTTCCTGACCGAGAGCGAGACCGGCGAGGCGCTGTGTCTGCGTCCTGAATTCACCATTCCGGTCTGCCTTGATCATATCGGCAGCCGCGCCGGCACGCCGCGCCGCTATGCCTATCTCGGCGAGGTGTTCCGCCAACAGCGCGCTGGACAGGCGGAATTCTTCCAGGCCGGCATCGAGGATTTGGGCGACAAGAACAAACCCGTTGCCGATGCGCGCTCGCTGGCCGATGCGCATGCGCTGCTGAAGCGCGTACTGCCGCAGAGCGAACTCGCGGTCACGCTGGGCGACCAGTCGATTTTTGAGGCAGTGCTGGTGGCGCTCGGCCTGCCGCGCGGCTGGCGCATGCGCCTTGCCCGCGCCTTTGGTGCGCGCGCGCTCTTGGATGCCGCGCTTGCCGATCTCGGCAATCCGGCGCGCAAGACGGCGCTTGCCGACGATGTGGCCGAGCTGGTCGCCGACGGCAATGCAGATGCACTGGCCGGGCACATTGCCGAGGGCATGGAGGCTGCCGGCCTGTCGCCCTCCGCCGGGCGTACGCCGGAAGATATCGCTCGCAGGCTGATCGAAAAGGCGGAACTGCGCAGCGTGCGGCTATCCGGTGAGGCCTTTGCTGCATTGAAAGCCTTTCTCGCCATTCATGTGCCGCTGGCCGAAGCGCCGGCGACCTTGGAGCGCTTCGCCAGCGAAGCGGGCATTTCGCTGGGGACAGCACTCACCAATTTCACCGAGCGCGCCAAGACCATCGAAGGCCATGGCCTGCCCGCCACCGAGATTTTCTATGACGCAGCCTTCGGGCGTCCGCTCGATTATTACACCGGTCTCGTCTTCGAAATCGTCGCGCCAGGCTCCGGCGTGCTGGCGGGCGGCGGGCGCTATGATCGGCTGCTGACGCTGCTCGGCGCGAAGACGACCATTCCCGGCGTCGGCTTTTCCGTCTGGCTCGATCGGGTGGAAGCCTTGCGTGGAGGCGGCAAATGACGCTGACATTGGCACTTCCTTCCAAAGGCCGGCTGAAGGAGCAGGCGCTGGAAGTCTTCGCCAAGGCGGGGTTGACCATCAGCCTGCCGAGAGATGACCGCAAATATCGCGCCCATATCGATACGCTCGAGGGCGTCGATGTCGCCTTTCTGTCCGCTTCGGAAATTGCCGGGGAGGTGGGTCGCGGCGCGGTCGATCTCGGCGTCACCGGCGAAGATCTGCTGCGCGAGAACATTCCCGATTGGGAGAAGAAAGCCGAAATCCTGGCGCGGCTGGGCTTTGGCAGCGCGGATGTGGTCGTGGCGGTGCCGGACATTTGGCTGGATGTCGATACCATGGCTGATCTGGATGATGTCGCCGCCGATTTCCGTCAGCGCCATGGCCGCCGCTTGCGCATCGCCACCAAATATTGGCGGCTCACCCAGCAATTCTTCTCGCAAAAACACGGCATCCAGGTCTATCGCATCGTCGAAAGCCTGGGCGCGACCGAGGGCGCCCCCGCGGCGGGCTCGGCCGATGTCATTGTCGACCTTTCCCCCACCGGCTCGACCCTGCGCGCCAATCACCTCAAGATTCTCGAAGACGGCGTCATTCTGCGCTCGCAAGCCTGTCTGGTTTCTGCTCGTCGCAAGCGCGATGCGGAAGACGAAAAGCGCCTGACCGAAATTGCCAAACGCATCGGCGGCGCGGTGCGATAGTCGGGCGTCACGTTCAATCAGCCTCAGACCAGGCCATTTAGCGGCAACGCTGGCGGGACACCGGCTAAGCGTCCGGCTCCAGCTTCCTTCCGAAACGAAAACGGGGCCCGAAGGCCCCGTCCGTATTACGCTTGAATGAAGCCGATCATTCCAGCTCGAAAGCGCGCGTCTTGGCGACAATGCCGGCCAATGCGCCGCCGACCAGCGGAGCGGCGATGTAGAGCCAGAGCACACTGAGTGCATCCGCGCCGGAGAACATGGCAGGGCCGATCGACCGCGCCGGGTTCAGCGAACTACCGGAGATCGGAATGAAGCCGAAATGAAGCGCCGCCAGGGTGAGACCGATGACGAGACCGGCAAACGCCGTCGCATGCTTCTGTGCGGTCACGCCCAGGATGACGGTGACAAAGGTGAAGGTCGCGATGACCTCGGCCAGGAACACGGCGGTCGTGCTATATTTGGCTGCATCCCAGCCGCTTGCCGCGAAACCGGTGACCGGCGTTGTCGCGCCGGAGGTGATGACTACCAGTGCCAGTGTTGCCAGAATGCCGCCGATGATCTGGGCGATGAAATAGGGCACGACATCCGAAGCCGGCATGCGGCCTGCAAGGAATGCGCCCAGCGTCACGGCCGGATTGAGATGCGCGCCGGAGATCGGTCCGACCGCATAAGCGGCTGCGATGACGCCGATGCCGAATGCAAGGCCGATGGCCTCTTGCGCTACAGGCAGGGCCGAACCCAGGCCACCCAAAACAACCGACGCCGTGCCGATGAAGACCAGCAAAAACGTGCCGAGAACCTCGGCCAGATACTTTTTCATAAAATCCCTCATGTCGTACAGACGCATCGCATTGAGTCGAATCCCTTCCAGCTTTGATTCAAAATCGTGAACGATTGGTGAAAGCATTGGCCGGGGACTGGTGTCGCGCCGCGCTTGTGCTGGAGAGCTGTCGCCCTTACAGCACCCTCAGTGAATTAGTGGCAGGCGATGACATGCGACTTGGCGGCAGGCTGGCGGCAGCGATCGAAGTTTTGGGCGATATGGAGCGGCGGCGGCGCCCGGCGGCGGACGCGCTGAAGGATTGGGGTCTGTCGCATCGCTTTGCCGGGTCTGGGGACCGCTCGGTTATTGGCAATATCGTCTATGACGCCTTGCGGCGGAAGCGCTCCGCCGGTTGGCTGTTGGGCGACGACAGCCCGCGTGGCCAGGCCTTTGGCGCGCTTCTGCTCGAGGCTGGCTTAACGGCGGACGCCGTGAACGCTGCGTTGGAAGACGACCGGTTTGCTCCACCGCCGCTTAACGCCGATGAATTAGCTACCATCGCCGAGCGGTCGACCATACAGGCTCCAGATGCCGTGCGTGCCGATTGCCCGGACTGGTGCGTACCGCTGCTCGAACGCGCACATGGTTCCGATTGGGTGAGGGAGGCGCAGGCAATCGCGGCGCGCCCGCCGCTCGATCTTAGGGTCAACACGCTGACGGCTACGCGTGAGACGGTACTGGCCGAACTCGCCGAGACGGGTGCGGCCGCGACAGCGCTTGCGCCGCAGGGCATCCGCATTGCGCCCATCAGCGACAAGGGCCGGCATCCCAATGTGCAGGTCGAGCCCGCTTTTCAGAAAGGCTGGTTCGAGATTCAGGACGAGGGCTCGCAGATTGTTGCGGCGCTTGCCGGGGCAAAGCCGGGCATGCAGGTGCTGGACTATTGCGCCGGCGGTGGCGGTAAAACGCTGGCGCTTGCGGCAGCCATGGAAAATCACGGCCAAATCTTCGCGCATGATTCCGAAAAGATCCGCCTTGCGCCGATATTCGACCGCCTGCGCCGCGCTGAAGTGCGCAATGTCGAAGTGGCCGCCAAGCCGGCCGAGCTTGCGCCTCTAACGGGGGAGATGGATCTGGTTCTGGTCGACGCGCCGTGTACGGGCAGTGGCACCTGGCGGCGCAAGCCCGACGCCAAATGGCGGCTGTCGGCCAAACAGCTTGAGGTCAGGCGGAACGAACAGACAGCGATCCTCAACGCCGCAAGCGCCTTCGTGAAGCCCGGCGGTCAGCTCGTCTACATCACGTGTTCGGTATTCGATGCGGAAAATAGCGAGCAGATCGCGGCGTTCCGCAAGCGCTCGCCGAATTTTCAAGTGGCGGACCATGCCGCGCTCTGGAACAGCAATTTTCCCGACGCGGCCCATGCAGCGCGCATTGGCGAGGGCGGTATTTCACTTTCGCCCGCGTTGACCGGCACCGACGGCTTCTTCTTCGCTTCGCTGATCCGCCAGAGCTGACACACAAGTATCGCAGTTCCGCTTCACCTCACCCGCGAAATTGCAGACATTGTTGCGCCGCAACATCGTGTTTGCTAGCGTTGGGCAAGTGACCCATTTGCTGGGGCGTGAGGGCAGGGGATCAAGATGGACGCCAAGAGTATTCCGGCGCCGAATTTCGAAGAGCGTGTGCGCAACTCCTTTGCGCGCCAGCAGGCAATGACCACCATCGGCGCCGTGCTGACCCAGGTTACGCCCGGCACTGTCGAGATCGAGATGCCTTATTCCGTCGCCCTGTCGCAGCAGCACGGCTTCCTTCATGCCGGCATTCTGTCCACTGCGCTGGATTCCGCCTGCGGCTATGCCGCTTTTTCGCTGATGCCGGAAAATGCCGGCGTGCTGACCATTGAGTTCAAGGTCAATCTGCTGGCTCCCGGCAAAGGCGAGCGCTTTCTGTTTCGCGGATCGGTGACGAAGCCTGGCCGCACCATCATCGTTGCCGACGGTCAGGCCTATGCGATCAACGCCGATGGCGCAGCCAAACTTATCGCCACCATGACCGGCACGATCATGACCATCACCGGCCGTGAAGGGATCGAGGGTTGACCGTAGCAAGGTCATCTCGGCCGTGCGTCGCTTTGCTCGCTTGACTGGGATGAAGTGACGGTTCAGCTGGCCCAATTTTCCAGCAAAGTTACACAGCATGCGCAAAGCTGCGCTTGGCGCGACTGCAAAGATAGGTCAGAAATATTGACATAATGTGCGGTAGAGCGCTTATGAACCTGATCTATGGAGGGATGCCATGCAGGCTTGGGACGACAAATTCGCAACGCGTGCGAGCCGCATGCAGGCGTCGGAAATACGCGAACTCCTGAAGCTTCTGGACCAGCCGGATATCATCTCCTTTGCGGGTGGTATTCCCGATCCTGCTCTGTTTCCCAATACTGCTTTTGCCGAGGCCTATAGCGAGGTTCTCGCCGGCGGCGAGGCAGGAATGGCGCTGCAATATTCGGTGAGCGAAGGCTATCTGCCACTGCGCGAGTGGCTGGCTGCTCACATGGGCGAACTTGGCATCTCCTGCACGCCGGAAAACATTCTCATCACGTCCGGCTCGCAACAGGCGCTGGATTATCTCGGCAAGCTGTTCCTGTCGCCGAGCGACACGGCGCTGGTGGCGCGGCCGACCTATCTCGGCGCGTTGCAGGCCTTCAGCGCCTATGAGCCGCGCTATGACCGGCTGGCGCCGGAGGGCAGCAATATGACGCCGGCCTCCTATCGCGAGGGTGCGGCAACAGCGGGCGGGCGCGTGGCGCTTGCCTATTTGACGCCCGAATTCTCCAATCCGACCGGCGAGACCATCGACCATGCGGCGCGCGTGCGCCTGCTGGACCTGTGTACCGAACTCGACATTCCGCTGATCGAGGACGCCGCCTATCAGGCGCTGCGCTATGAAGGCGCTGGTGTTAAGCCGATCCTCGCGCTCGATTGCGAGAGCTCTGGCGGTATCGACAATACGCGCACACTCTATTGCGGCACCTTCTCCAAGACGCTGTCGCCCGGCCTGCGCGTTGGCTGGGTTTGCGCGGCAAACCCGGTCATCCGCAAGCTTGTGCTGATGAAGCAGGCGTCCGATCTGCACAGCCCGTCGATCAACCAGATCGTCATGCATCGCGTTGCGGCAAAGCACTATGATGCGCACACCGCGATGCTGCGCGACGCCTATCGCAAGCGACGCGACCTTGTGCTGTCGGCCTTGTCCGAACACATGCCGAAAGGGGTGACCTGGACCAAGCCGGAAGGTGGCATGTTCATCTGGGTAAGCCTGCCCGAGAGCATGGACGGTGCGGACCTGTTGAAGCGCTCGGTCGAAACGGAGCGCGTGGCCTTCGTGCCGGGCAAGGCGTTCCACGCCGACCGCACGGGCGCAAACACCATCCGGCTCAGCTTCTCACTGGCGAATGAGCAGGCCGCCAAGGAAGGCATTGCCCGGCTTGGCCGCGTTGTCCGCAAGGTGATGGCAGAGGGTTGAGAAGGGGCAGGGGTCGATTGGCATCTCTCGGGCGTTCAATCCGGAGCTCTCCAGTATAATGATCGCGGCGGAATGAGCCTGCCTTACATGCGCGGCAGCCCCTTCGCATTGCCAAAAAGCACGCCGATCATCTTGAACCGAATTGCGCCATCGCGGCTTGCATAGGTCACTGCTCCCGGCTCGTGATCAAGCCGCCAGTCGCCAGTGACGCCGGTGTTCCAATCGGTCTGGTAGCCATCGTTGAGAATGCGCCACTGGCCGGTGCGCGTTTTGCCGTCTTCCAGCAGCATATGCGCTGTGCCATCGCTGCCGAAGTAGACATAGGCTTCGTCGCCGTTGCGCTCCAGCACATGGGTGTGGCCGGGAATGAGGATCGCAAGTATCGATTTTTGGAGAAACGCCATGGGGACTCTCCAGGGTTGGATTTTAGTTGTTGCGTGCCGGTGGTGACCCGCCTAACCTGGCAAAAAGTCAAGATACTTGACTATATGAAGGTGGATAAATTTGGTCAAGAAACTTGACGAAAATTCCGATTTTCTGCTCGACCATGTCGGCTGGCGGCTATGGCGCGCTAATCGTGCCTGGCAGGCGGAATTCGCGGCGGCCATGCGCGCGGCCGGTCATGAATGGTTCACCCAGGCGAGGGCGGCATTGCTTGGCCATTTGTCACGCGCCGGCAGCCGCCAGGCGGCATTGATGCAGCGGATGACTATTTCCAAGCAGGCGGTGCAGCAGCTTCTCGACGGGCTGGAGGCCGAGGGCGTGGTGGAGCGCAAGCCAGATCCCGCTGACGGGCGCAACAAGCTGGTGCGCTATACAAGCAAAGGACTGGCGGCACTGCAGGATGGTGAAAGGATCAAGTATCAGATCGAGATGAAATATGCGGGATTGCTGGGGAGCGAGCGCTTTGCCCTGTTGATGGAGTGCCTGCGCACTATCGACGGGGCGGAAATTGAATCATCGCGTGAAGAACCGGAATCACTTCGCTAGCAATCCACGCCAACCCATTGCACCGACTCATTTCTTTCTCTAAACGCCCGCCATGACGAACGCACCTCATCCCGACACCATCCTCATCATCGATTTCGGCAGCCAGGTCACGCAGCTGATTGCGCGGCGGGTACGCGAAGCCGGCGTCTATTCCGAGATCGTGCCGTTCCAGGCCGCCGGTGAGGCGTTCCAGCGCATCAAGCCGAAGGGGGTCATCCTCTCTGGCAGCCCGGCCTCGACCATCGACATCGGCAGCCCACGTGCGCCCGAAATCGTCTTCACCGCAGGTGTGCCCGTGCTCGGCATTTGCTATGGCGAGCAGACCATTTGCGCGCAATTGGGTGGCGCTGTGGAAGCCGGGCACCACCGCGAGTTTGGCCGCGCCTTCCTGGAAATTGAAAATGAATGCGCCCTGTTCGATGGCGTCTGGGCCAAGGGTACACGCCATCAGGTGTGGATGAGCCATGGTGACCGCGTCACCGCCATTCCGCCCGGCTTCAAGGTCGTCGGGACCTCGCCCGGCGCACCGTTTGCGGCCATAGCCGACGAAGGGCGCAAATTCTATGCTGTGCAGTTCCATCCCGAAGTCATGCACACGCCGGATGGCGCCAAGCTCCTGCGCAATTTCGTGCGCAACATTGTCGGCCTCAAGGGCGACTGGACCATGGCCGCCTATCGCGACGAAGCCGTGGAAACAATCCGCAAACAGGTCGGCAAGGGCAAAGTAATCTGCGCGCTATCAGGCGGCGTCGACTCCTCCGTCGCCGCGCTGCTGATCCACGAAGCCGTCGGCGATCAGCTCACCTGCATTCTTGTCGACCACGGCCTGATGCGGAAGGACGAGGCGCAAAGCGTCGTGTCGATGTTCCGCGAGCACTACAATCTGCCCTTGATTCTGGTCGACGCGTCCGACCGGTTCATCGGTGCGCTGGAAGGCGAAGAAGACCCGGAGAAGAAGCGCAAGACGATTGGCCGCCTGTTCATCGAGGTGTTCGAGGAAGAGGCGAAGAAGCTCGGCGGCGCGGACTTCCTGGCGCAGGGTACGCTCTATCCGGACGTCATCGAAAGCGTGTCCTTCACCGGCGGTCCGTCGGTCACGATCAAGTCGCACCACAATGTCGGTGGTTTGCCTGACCGCATGAAGATGACGCTGGTCGAGCCGCTGCGCGAGTTGTTCAAGGACGAGGTGAGGGCGCTTGGCAAGGAACTGGGCCTGCCCGACAGCTTCATTGGCCGCCATCCTTTCCCTGGTCCGGGCCTCGCCATTCGCTGCCCCGGCGGCGTGACGCGCGAGAAGCTGGAAATCCTGCGCGAGGCCGACGCCATCTATCTGGACGAGATTCGCAAGGCCGGCCTCTACGACGCCATCTGGCAAGCTTTCGCCGTGCTTCTGCCGGTGCGCACAGTGGGCGTGATGGGCGACGGGCGCACCTATGAATTCGTCTGCGCGCTGCGCGCGGTGACATCCGTCGATGGCATGACGGCCGATTTCTACCACTACGACATGGCTTTTCTGGGTAATGCCGCCACCCGCATCATCAACGAGGTGAAGGGCATCAACCGCGTCGTCTATGACGTGACGAGCAAGCCGCCAGGCACGATTGAGTGGGAGTGATACGGGTACGCCCGAAGGCACGCTGACCTGCAGGAAGGGCCTAGATCAAGCCAGAAGTTCAGTCGGCACGCCCACTGCAGGGCCTGCATCTGCGAGCCGCTGGTCCAGTGTGCAGACCGTAGCCCCATGCTCTGACGCGGTTGCGAGATGGAGGGCATCGCCAGCGCGGAGGCCAAGGCTGTGTTGGTCGACGAACCTGGCCGCCGTTCGGAAATGCCCGCCAGCCATCGGCAATACGATAAAGCTCTCCGCAACCAACTTGTTGAACATCGCCAACGCATCTGCACGCTGCTCCAGCGTGATCTGCCCGGTCCGAAGCTTGATCGCCATGGCGGAGGACATCTCCGTAATGGTCCAGTCGCTGATTAGGAATTGCGCCGGATCTTGCTCTGCCAACCAGCCTTGCACTTGGGCGGTCGTGGCCTCGTTGGAAAGGGCTGCGACGAGCAATGACGTATCGAGGTAAAGCATCAGTAGCGGTCGCCATCGCGCATCGATCGCACCAGATCGCTGGCGGTCTGTGGCTGGGGCGGTATGGTGGCGGTCAAAGCCTGAAGCGCTGCCGCATCGATCCGCACGCGCGGTCTCGCCACAGTGGTTAGCCGTGCTACCGGTTTGCCGCGCCGGGTAATGTCGATTGAATCACCTGCCTCGACCCGATCGATGAGCTCGCTCAAATGTGCCTTCGCGTCTACCAGAGTAATCGTGTCCATGTCACGCTCCTGACCAGATAGATGGTCATATAGCGCAAAACGAAGCATGATTCCAGTTGCGGTGCTCTGCGCCCTTCTGCTGGCTCTACCCCTGCCGAGTTCCGCTATCTCGGGTCACAATGGCATAGCCAAACCCCAGGAACTGGCAGAGGAAAACGATTGGCGGCTGCAGTAGTGCGCCGCCGCCGAGAAGCAGATATTCCAGCGCAAGGGCGGTGGCGATCATGGAGCTGGGCACGGCTCGCGCCATAGAGGCCAGGAAAAGCCAGTACAGGCCCCAAGCGATCAGGCCATATTCGATCAGCACTTTCACCGGCGGGTTCCAGGCAAAGCCGATTTCGCGGTCGATCGCACCGGCCCCGAAGCCGAGGAATACACGCGTAAGGTCCGGCTCTCGCAGGAATTCCATGATGCGCGAGACCGGGGCGATGAAGCGCAGATAGGCGCTGGAATCCTCGCGTGAGAATTCCTCTACGCGGCTGAGCGTGGCTGACAGATAGCCCGAAGCCAGCAGCGCCAGCCCCACCAGACCGGCAGCGATCAACAGGATGAGGGTCTTGCGGTCGACGCCACGCGCCAGAACCATCAGGATCAAGACGATGACCGCCAGCAGCAGGCCGGTTCCGCTGAAGGTCAGGGCAAGCGCCACCCCAAGAAGACCCATCCGCAGCGGGCGTCCGAACTTCCAATATTCTACGACAAGCCCAAGCCCGAGGAACTGCGAGAGAAACGAAGATTCCAGCATGAAAATGCCGTTCGGCTTGTAGAGCCCGGAACGCCAAGAGATTTCCTGCAAATAGTTGAAATTGTCGACGATAAGGAGATCGGGGACAGCCCATTCGAGAATCGGCATGGGAAGACCGATGGCCTGCAGGCCAATCTGCACCAACGTCACGCCGGCCAAAATCAGCGTACAGCCGACGAAGAAGCGCAGAATATGCGTATATTCCTGCGAGGTGATCCATATTCGGATCGTCAACAGCATATAGATCGCGATTAGCAGGGATACCGAGCCGAATGAAAACTCCGCCCCGCTGAAAAGGTTTGCGAAGGCGGCAGCAGAGACGAAGAGAAGGCAAGTCACGAGACGGCGCGGATCGATCGTTGCCGAGCCGTAGAGGATGAGCATCCCCAGCGAGGCGGCGGCGAGCGGCAGCAGAATTGACACGCCGGCATTCGCTCCAAGCGGCACGATCAGCCGTTGAAGAAACACGATCGCGCCGACATTCAGCAGGCAAAGCTTTAGCGCCAGCGAAGCCTGTTGGCTGCGGGCGTCGTCCGTGCCGGCAGCATTGCTTGTCACAGCCAGTCGCCCCGCAGACGCAAAGAGCCGTCGGCATAGGTCTTCACGCCCGTGCGGCGTAGCGCTGCCCAACTGCCGGCAAATCCTTGCAGCGTCAAGCCTGCGGCGAAGACCACGGCGACGCCCAGTGCGCCGAACCAGATGGAGGCGAGAAGGCCGCCGCTAATGACGAATATGGCCATGGCAACCGTGATGACGTTCAACGTCATCTGATTGCCCGACAGGATGAGGGCTTGGGAGCAGGGTCCGCACATCACATTGACCACATTGCCGAGCGAGAGGATAGCCAACGGCAAGGCAGCGGCCGCGTAGGCAGGGCCAAAGGCGATGGCCAGCAATTGAGGCCCGAAGAGGCCGAGCACAATGGCCAGGCCGATGGAGGGGATCGCCGCCAGGGTGACGCTCGGCCGCATGATGTCTTCCAGCTCATGCCGTTTGCCGTTGGCCAGATGTTCCGCGATCATCGGCGGCAGCACCCCGCCAAGAACGAGATGCGGAAGTGACACAAGCTGCGCGATGCGCGCCGCCACGCCGTAGAAAGCGACTTGATCAGGAGAGTTGGCGACGCTGACCACCCAAACATCTGCTTGGGTCACCAGTAGCGCAAGCAATTGCGTCGCCATCAGGCTCGGCCCCATGCGCGTCAGGCTGGTCATGCCGACGTTGGCGCCGGATCGAAGATCATCAGTCTTCAAGACAGACAAACAAGAAAAGATAGCGCCTACGCCCAAGCTGCAGCATTGCAGGATCAGCACGCCGCGAATGCCGATGTCCAGTCCCGCCAACCAAATGGCCAAGGTAGATGCCAGGAAGATATAGGTCGCCAACACGCTGGCGATTAGTGTTGCCTGCGATATCTTGCCGATGCCGCGCAAAATGCCGGCCAGAAACATCTGCAACGCGGTCAGAAGGATAAAAGGCCAGAGCGGAAAGGCGATCGCGCCAAACGCCGCGCAGCTCAGGGCGGAACCCGGCAGGTAACATAGACCGCCCAGGCCGATGAGCAAAGCGGCGGCGACCGGTATGGACATCATGCCGATCAGCAGAGCGCCGGTTCTCAGGAAGGAGAGCGGCGAGAACTCGTTTTGCAGGCGGCGCGGATCGCGCAGATCGCGGATCGCCAGTACATCCAGCCCGAACAGGGAAATCAGGCCGGCGGGCAGAGAAATGCTTTGCACCAGAAGTACGGCGCCGAACTCGTCTGCGCCCAGGAGCCTGGACAGAACCATGTTTTGCAGGATGACGGCGACGCCGAAGGACAAGCGCCCGATCAGTGTGAAGGCCGCGCCACTGACGAGCCGCTTATGGACCTGGCGCGCGCCGGAAGAACGTTCGGAAGGTGGCGAGCCGGCCGTCTGCGTCATTATCCGCGCGACCCGCCCTCGGCTTCAGCGACAGGACTATTGCGCGAGGGACGCAGGATCGAAATCAGCTTGCCCGTCACGCCTGATGTCAGCGGGTTCGCCATCAGGCGAAACGCCACCACCGGCAGCAAGCGGCGCAGCGCACTGCCCAAGATCTTCGGATAGCTCATGCCCAACACCCGTCTTTGGGTCGAGCCCATATCGCGCAAATTGGCCAGCGGATACCGCATGGAGTTTGACTCCAGTCCGCGCCAGACAAGGGCCACGACCTCGTTTGTGCTGGCCGCGCGCGGGTTCATCTTGAACATCCGGCAGATGGAATCATAGTCCGCGGCGATGCGAATAGCCGGATTCAGCAGCGCTTTGCGGTGAAGGTCGGTGCGGAAATACATGGCCTGATGCGATGTAGGCAGGCTGTGCAGAATATATGGATTCAGCGGCCGTGGAAGCTGAACGTAGCGATAGCTCTCTGACAATTCGAAAAATGCCGCGCCGAGCACCATGCCGATGTCGGCAGGCGATTGTGCGATGACCTCGGAAATGTGCTGCAGCGTCGTCTCACTGGCGAAGCGGTCGCCGGAATTCATGAAAACGCAGAACTCGCCCTTGGCCTGCGCAAGCCCCTTGTTCATGGCGTCGTAAATGCCCTTATCCCGCTCGGACACCCAATAGGCCATTTGGCCAGCATGGGCCTTGATGAGGTCCACTGTCCCATCGGTCGAGCCGCCATCGATGACCAGCCACTCGAAGGACGCGTCACGCTGTTCGCAGACCGACTTCGCGGTGCCCGCGAAGCCATCGCGATTGTTGTAAACCACGGTGATTACCGAGATGAGCGGCTTTGTGGCGCGCGAGTCAAATTGCTCAATCACACTGCGTCTCCGAAATTTCCTGGTCGATATTTTGGCCCCGCTTTGTGGCGGGGCCGGTCATTACGCCGCTTCGATGAAGCCGATCTCCCGGCGCATGATGTCGGCGGCAGCTTCGATGCTGTAGGCGGCAATCGCCAGGTCACGGCCATCCTTGCCGAGGCTGCGCGCAAGGGCAGGGTTTCCCCGCACCTTCACATATTGGGCGACGAAATCCGCTGCATCTTCTGCGCGCAGATAATGACGCTCATGCTCACCCTGAAGGCCGGTCAGGCCGGCGGGCAGCGCGATCAAAGGCAGGCCGCAGGCCAGCGCTTCCAGAACCTTAGTCTTGATGCCGGTGCCGGAAACGATAGGCGCGAAGAACACCTGCGTGCGGCCAAGCTCTTCGTTGACATCGGGCACATAGCCCAGGAACTTGATCGACGGGTGTTCCAGCGGCAGTCGCAGATTGTCGGGCGCTGCGCCGATGACGTTCAGCGTCGGCAGTTCGACGCCTTGGCGTTCGAATTCCGGGATGATCTTTTCGACATAGGCGCGCAGCGCGTCCAGATTGGGCTGGTATGTCAGGCCGCCGGTAAAGACGGCGACCATTGGCCGGGCGTCAAGCGTGGCGTTCGCCGGCTGATCGGGGATCGGCACGGTCACCGGCATGCAGAACACGCGCCGCTTGGTGCGCTGCGACAGGCGCTCTGTCTCTTCCAGCGAGCGAAGGCTGCTGGCATTGGCGCGGTCGGTCCAGAACAGCTCGCGGTGTTCGAGCACCTTCGACTCGCGCCTGAGCAGCTTGCGAAAGACAGCGCGGACGAGAGGCCGGGCGAAAGCCGGGATCGAGTTTTCGAGATAGCCCAAAATGTTCTCATCGCCGGTGGAGCGCGTCGCCCACAACTCATAACGCTCCGACAAGAGATCTTCATGGTCGACGATCCATGGCAGGCCGGAGCGATGCGCATAGGGAGCCGTACGGATCATGTCGGCCACGATCATGTTTATGGACTTGTCTTTGACGAGCCGTTGAATGGCGTCGTTGGCGCTCTCGTCGAGGTAGAGGCATTCATTGATGCTTAGACGCCCGGTAAGGCCCTGCGTCAGTAGGTTCCAGAGGATCTTCGACTTTGCCGGTAGCGGCAAGTAATGCGATTCAACGCCGAGATCTTCCGGCTTGGGTTCGTCGCCCGGAATGTTGAAGGCTATGAGCGTTACGGTATGTCCGGCCGTCTTGAGAGCATTGATGTAGGTTCTGATCCCCATCTTATGCCCATGCATGCGCCCATAAGGCGCACGAGTCGCAATGTAGAGAATATTCATTGGTGCCCGCCGTATTCAATTCGTACCAAGGATTGAAGCCGGCGTACTGACCAGCCGAAACGCCCGCTGATACGCTGCGGTGTCGACCGTCATTTTATGCAGTGCCCACTCAACCCCCCGACCTTAAACCGGGGGTGTGGCTATACAACCTGCGGAGCGTGAAAGAAGGGTGGCGCTAATGCGAAATAAGGCTAATTGACAAGCGCTTCAAATGCTGTCCACGCGGCATAACCAACCGCAAGTACAATTGCCCAGGAAACAATGACAGCAGCCAGGAAAATGGTCCCTTTGCGGCGATGCCAAGGGGCTACTTCACTATGCGTGGACCGATCCGCAATGCGATCAGATATCGTCCAATTCACAATTATCTCCTGCGGCGACCCCCTCAATCGCCTGCCACTAATATAGCTTTCGTGAACTTAAAGGGGAAGGCTTAGTGAATATGTATAGTAAAGAAAGATTTCAAGCCTGAACGATCTTACCAAAGGTCATGTCTGAGACGGGTTCAAGACAAGCAAAAACGGCTCGATCGAATATTAGAAATTGCCGATGAGCTTGAGCGAGAGATTATTTTTCCCAGGTCCGCACAGTGCGCTTGCTATTGGCGTTCAAGAAAATTTGCTCACAGGAACGGACCGGCGCTTTCTGCGGCAATCACATCCGAATTCTGGCGCGCGGTCTCTGCCGCTCGACAAATTCGAATGCGGCTGTTGCTGAAGCATGTTTCAGCCAGCAACGGCTTGGAAGGCGAAAGAGCAGATGAGTATGCCGACTTTACTCGCCTGCGGGCTGCTCGCGATAGTAGCTTGAATAGGCCGCCCCTGCGCGTCGGCTCTCGGCCGCGCTCTGGTTCATGACGATCAATGTCTTGGCATCATCAGACTTTGTAAAGCTCAAGCTTTCCAGCGCCTCGGTCACCGCTCGTTGAGGCGTGCTGGCCCAGCGCACCACGAATGCCACGACATCGGCGTGATCGGCCAGATATTCACTGTCGATGACTGCGCCCAAAGGCGGGGAGTCGAGAATGACGACATCGAAACGCTTTTTCGTGGCCGCCAGCAATCTTGCGAATAGGGCTGCGGAAAAGAGTTTGTCGGTGGGAATAGTCGCGTCGCGTGATCCGACAATTGCGGTCAATGGCGTTTCTTTGTCTCGAATGACGACGCGGGAAAATTGGTCGGGTTCGACCTTGCCGCTCAGGTAATCGATAAGGCCGCCCGAGGGCTGACAATTCAAATGCCGGTGAAGCGATGGTCTGCGTAGATCGCAGTCGATAATGATGGTCCGCTGGCCGGCTTGCGCATAGGCGCGAGCCAGCGAAAGCGCGATGGTCGTCTTGCCCTCGTCGGGCATGGCCGAGGTGACAAGCACAACCTTGGCTTCCACCTCGTCTGTGTCGCTCATATTGGGCAGCATGCGATCGATCATGGCCCGCACGCGTCTCACACCTTCCGAGTAGCGGGAGAGGGGAGCGATCACAAGCTGGTCGGCCAGCGACATGTGGCCAGCGGCGATCGCCTGGCGTGGAATGGCAGTAACCAGCCTATGCCGGGTGACAGCCGCGATTTGCTCGGTCGAGGTAAACCCGCCGACCAAATTCTCCCGCAGGAATGCCAATGTCACGGCAGCGGCGAAACCAAATACACCGGCAAATACAACAATGAGCGGTATGCGGGGGAAGCTGGGCGAGCTTGGCGTCAGCGCCGGCGAGGCGATACGGCTGTCCGCTACCTGCAAGGAGGATTGCGTTTCGAGTTCCTGCAATCGCGTCAACAAGGACTGATAGTTGGCGGTCGTGTTGCGCGTATCCTGCTGCAATTCGTAAATCTGCGCGAGTACGTCCGGCGACAGGTCGGATTTCGACACAGCCGTCGTCAACTCTTGCTTCAGATCGGTCAGCCTGCTCTGACTGGTTGAGATAGTGGCTTGAAGCTGCCCCATCTCGTTGGTGGCGGCGCGCAACAGCGTGTCTTCCACGCCGGAAATTTGGGTTTGAATATCCACTGCGGCCGCTGAGTCGGCTTGCGTCTCGTCAAGGGCGGCCAGCAGTTCTGCGTGCTGACGCGAAAGCGCGGTTGCAGTTTCCGTCGCGAGTTGCTTCGACAATGCGCTCCAGTCCTTTTTCTGGACACTGTCTCGCAGTGCGGAGGCTTCCGCTTCGTCGCGCTGGGTCTGGCCGAACAAAGCGTTCAGCGCATCCCGCTTGGAGCGAAGCTCAGGCTCGCCCGAAAGGGCAATAAGCCGATCCATGTTGTCAGAAATATAGCCATTGAATTTCTGCTCGGCGACGATCACCGCCTCGCGGGTCTGATCTAGCTGCTTTTGAACCGCCGCGCTTGCGGACAGCGTGCTGTCCACCTTGGATTGCACCTGGCGTTGGATATAGGCTTGGACAACGGCATTGGCCAGCTCTGCCGCCTTTTGCGGGTCGCGCCAGGCCACCTGCACAGCGATCAGATATGTGTCTGCCCGGCGCTGAATCGAAAGTGATTTCGAAAGTGTGCGCAGCACGGAATCTGGCGTCGGCTGCTTCGAAACGGATTGTTCCGAACCCAGGCCGACGAGGCCCAGCAATTTATCGCGCAATCCCAGCCGCACGGCAAAATCGGGATCGGTAATAAGGTTCTTTGCGGCAATCACTTCGGTCAAAACCGCGTCGGATTTCAATATCTCCACTTCGCTGTCGACACGGGCGCTATCGGCTTGCGCGTCCGCAGGCCGCGAGCTTGGCCGCAGGAGATTCTTGTCGCTCGGATCCACCAGAACGAGAGCAGTTGCGGAGTAACGCGGCTCCATCATCACCGTCGCCGCAATGGCCAGCGCAAGGATGGCAAGCGTGGTCGCGATGATCAGGCGTGCCTGTCGGCGCAGCAGTCCGCCAATGCTACGCACATCAAAACCAACAGCGGGAGGAGCGGGCTCGTCCCTCAGCGCCCTAAAACGTCTGTCCATAATTTCCCAGGAACCTTTCCGGATGGTGAGCTATCACAAAATCATAAGTTTGGTAGCAATGTGTTGATCGACGGCTATTGCCCTTTTGGCTAAGTTCAAACGAAGTTCCGTCCGCGTGTGAGCGAGAGGGCGCTCGCTTTCCGGACAGCGTAAATGCCGACGTCAATGAGCGAAAATTCCCTGCGGTTTCAACGCTTGAGGGCCGTGGCGTTTGGTTTTTCGAATGGAAAACCGCTCTTGAAATTCGAACCTAAAAGCTGCGCCGAGACCCCCGACCATGCCGACGCCTAGGACGAAAGTCGGTCCCCGTCGCTCTTGGCAAGCGGGCTGTGCGCATAATATCGCCAACGTCTCTAGGCTGTAGCTTGGAGGCATCGATCGGGCGATCTCTGGGGCGAGTTGGTTCGACGCATGTGTGAGTAACCTTTTGATGGGCCAGAAGAAAATCCAAGGCCTTCGGCTGTGTTCCGACTTTTACGCATTCGCGTTTTGCGTGCGCGGCGCGAACACGGCCAAGAATCAGAAACGGGGTGTAGTTTGACTGATCGTATTATTCCGGTGATCCTTGCTGGCGGACAGGGAACCAGGCTTTGGCCAATGTCGCGTTCGGCGCGACCAAAGCAGTTTCTCGAAGTTGCGGGCTCGACCAGCCTGTTTCAGCAAACCCTCGACAGGGTTTCAGACGAAACGCGTTACGCGCCGGCAATCATCCTCACCAACAGCGAGTATCGCTTCATTGTCGCCGAGCAGGCGCAGGAGATAGGAGCCAAGCTGGCCGCGGTGATCCTCGAGCCGATGGCGCGAAACACCGCTGCGGCCATCGCGGCGGCGGCGGTCTATGCCGCCAAGAATTTCGATGAGGAGGCGGTCCTTCACATTTTGCCGTCCGATCATTGGGTGGTCACCGACGAAGAATATTGGAGTTCGGTCGACACAGCTGCCACAGCTGCAAGGCAGGGCAGGCTGGTGACGTTTGGCATAGCGCCTAGCGTGCCTGAAACGGGCTACGGCTATATCGAAGCCGGCAAGCCCCTGGACGGCGGGCTGAGAAGCGTGGCGCGGTTCGTTGAAAAGCCGAACCTTGAGAAGGCGGAGGAGATGCTGCGCGCCGGCGGTTATTTCTGGAACTCCGGCATGTTCATGTTCAGCGCGGCGAACTTTGTCGCCGAATGCCGAGGGTTGGCTCCACTCGTCCTTGGGGCGGTAGAAAAAGCGGTTGACCTGTCGCAGGTCGACCTGGATTTCGTACGCATCGACGCCGACGCATTTGCCACTTCACCTGACATTTCCGTTGACTACGCGATCTTCGAAAAGACCAAGCGCGCGGCGGTTCTTCCTGTGTCCTACAATTGGTCCGATCTCGGCAGCTGGGATGCCGTGTGGAAGATCAGGCCAAAGGACGAGGAGGACAATGTGTCGAGCGGGCCAGTGACGTTTTCCAACACAAAGCGCTCGCTGGTCATGGCGGAAAAGGCCCATGTGGCCGTCGAAGGCCTGGAAGACGTTGCGATCATCGCCAGCGAGGACGCCATCTATGTCGGCAAACTCTCCGAGGCGCAAAAGGTCGGCTCGATGGTGAAGGTGCTCCGCGCCGGCGCCGAGACGGCGGCGCTCACCGAAATTCACCGCACCGCCTACAGGCCTTGGGGCGGCTACGCCTCGATCCTCAGCGGCAACCGCTTCCAGGTGAAACGGCTGTTCGTCAAACCCGGCAAGAAGCTCTCGCTTCAGCGCCATCATCATAGGTCCGAACATTGGATCGTGGTGACGGGCACGGCGGAAGTGACCATCGACGGCGCGACCACGGCGGTCTCGGAAAACGAGTCGATCTATCTGCCGCTCGGCTGCACGCATCGGCTGGCCAATCCCGGCAAGATCCTGCTCGAAGTCATTGAGGTCCAGACCGGTTCTTATCTGGGTGAGGATGACATCATCCGTATCGAGGATGAGTTCGGCCGCGCCTGAGCCGCGGCTCTATGGCTGGCGGCGTTAAGCCGCCGGCAAATCACAAAGGGCCGGCGGGGCAGCAAGTCTGCTCCGCCGGCCTTTTTTGTACATCACCAATCGTCCGTGAGCCGAGACTTGTGGGGACCAAGCCCAGAGTTTTGAAGACCTCAAAGCAGATCGCGTTGGTATGAATTCACCTTGATGGTGCGTCACCGGATGGCAAGGTTGGCGGAACAGCACCCCTTGCCATCCGGTCAAACGGCACGGAGCTGAATTTATGCTGACGTGGCGTGCTTCAAATGTCCCTTTCCCTTGCCCCTGGATGAACCCGCGCCATCCCTCAAAACCAAAGGCCGGCCCGCTCTGGTCGAGCGGACCGGCCTTCAGGAAAATCCAATGCCGATGTGCAGCACGCAAACCGGCAAAATGGAATCAGGCAGCCTTCTTCAGCGCCTGGTTGCTGTGGACCTGTTGTTCGATCCAGGCGTAGGTCTTTTCGAGACCCGCCACCAGGCTGGCCGAAGGCTTCCAGCCGAGCTTCTGCTCGATCAAGCGGTTGTCGGAGTTGCGGCCGCGCACGCCGACCGGGCCGGGAATGTGATGCTTATGGATCCGCTTGCCGGCGATCTTGGACACGATGTCGACCAGCTCATTGATCGTGACCATTTCTTCGGAACCGATATTCACCGGGCCTTCGAAGCCTGAGCGGAGCAGGCGGGTGGTGCCTTCCACGCATTCGTCGATGAACAGGAAGGAACGGGTCTGGTTGCCGTCGCCCCAGATTTCGATCTGGCTATTGTCCATGGCCTTCGCCACCTTGCGGCAGATTGCAGCCGGAGCCTTTTCCTTGCCGCCATCCCAGGTGCCTTCCGGCCCAAAAATGTTGTGATAACGGGCGACGCGGTTGCGCATGCCGTGATTGCGGTTGTAGGCGAGGAACAGGCGCTCGGAGAAGAGCTTCTCCCAGCCATACTCGCTATCGGGCGCAGCCGGATAAGCGGAGTCTTCCGCGCAGTTCGGGTTGTCCGGGTCTTCCTGGTTGTAAGCCGGATACATGCAGGCCGAGGATGAATAGAAGACGCCGCGAACGTTGCGCTTGTGGCAGGTATCGAGGACGTTCAGATTGATCGTCGCCGAGTTGTGCATGATGTCGGCGTCGTTCTCGCCGGTGAAGATGTAGCCGGCGCCGCCCATATCAGCCGCGAGCTGGTAAACTTCGTCGAACCGACGATCGATGATCTGGCGGCAGAAACTTGCATCGCGAAGATCGCCGATAACGAAATCGTCGGCTTCGGTTTCATTGAACGCTGGAAACTTCAGGTCCGCGCCGCGAACCCAAAAGCCTTCTTTCTTGAGCCGCTTTACCAGATGATGCCCGATAAAGCCGCCACAGCCGAGCACCAGCGCACTTTTCGTCGCCGAGTTAGACATACTTAATCTCCTGTAAAATAAAAATTGGGTGGGTTTCCCGCCCGTTTAGAAACTGCCTTGCCTTTTGAACACCGCGACAACGGTGCCAAGGATGATGGCGATATCCCTGCGCAGGGACCAATTCTGGACATAGTCAACATCGTAAGCAACGCGTTGCGTGTAGCTGCAGTCGCTACGTCCCATAACCTGCCAAAGCCCGGTTATGCCCGGCAGCGCCGAAGTGTAGGCACCGAATTTATTGCCATAGCGCGAGATCTCGTTGGTCACGATCGGGCGCGGGCCGACAATGCTCATGTCGCCTTTGATGACGTTCCAAAGCTGCGGCAATTCGTCGATGCTCGACTTGCGCAGGAAGTTGCCGATCGGCGTGATGCGCGGGTCGTAGCGCAGCTTCTGCGTCGCGTGCCACTCTTCTGCGGCTTCTGGATTGTCGCGCAGATAGGCGTCGAAATCGAACTGATCCGTCGGGATCATCGAGCGGAATTTGTAGCAAGGGAACGACCGTCCGCCTAAACCAATTCTCTGGTGCGAGAAAAACACCGGGCCGGGCGAAGTCATGCGAACCGCGACATACGTCACCAGAAACAGCGGCCATAGCAGAGCCAAGCCGGCGATGGCGCAGAATACGTCGAAGACACGCTTTCCAAGGCCGCCCAAAGCGACTGCGTTGTCATCTATCCGAATACCGGTGGCAGGCTCAGCTTGAGCCAAAATATCGTTACTTCTCATCACCGCCCGCTCATTTCCAGCGGGGCCAAGCCCGCTCGTCCCGTCGCGCTCTGTTGACCACCGCTTATCCCGGAATACAACCGACCTAGCCGGGGACTTTCGTACTGACGTAAAGGTAAGGTAAAAAAATATCTATTTATTTTCAATGTATTATGGGTTTGTAGCACTTAGGTATGAGTTGTCAGAACGGTGGGTAACCCGTGTGCAGCACCGAAAATTCTGGCAGTGAAGCAACCTCGCCGTGCGCCAATGTGGCGAATTCTGGGCGGCATGAATGCGGTCGTTTCCCGCCACCTAAAAATATGCCATCGACGGCTTGCATTCACGGACAAGCGGCATTGCCGCAAACGCCTTGTTGATCTAACTCGGGAACCTATTTGGAGAGCGAAAAGGAAGGTCGAATGACGGTTACGCTTTACGGCTTCAAGAGCTGCGACATGGTCAAGAAGGCCCGCACATGGCTGGCCAACAACAGCGTTGCGCATGATTATTTCGACTATCGCGCCTCGACGCTCGATCCCAAGACGGTCGATGATTGGTTTGCGCGGGCAGGGTGGGAGACCGTCTTCAACCGCAACAGCACGACATACAAAGAGCTGCCCGACGCCGAAAAGACCGGCATCGATCAGGCCAAGGCGAAGAAGATGATTCTGGCGGAAACGAATCTCATCAAGCGCCCGGTGCTGGATACTGGCAAGACGCTGGTCTTCGGCTTCAAACCCGATGCGTTTGAGCAGGCATTGAAGAAGATATGAAGGTATAAGGAATAGGCCTGTCCCACGCGCATGCGAAGAGACAGGCCAGCTCTTTCCTAGACCCATTCGCCCTTGCGCATGACCGGCGCGCGCGCGCCCTGAGCGTCGAGACCGTCAATGTCGATCTCGCCGGAGCCGATCATCCAGTCGATATGGATGAAGCTTTTATTGCCGCCGCGCGCGGCAATTTCGTCCTTCGTCAGCTTGCCGCCATCGACGAAGCAGTCCGAATAGCACTGGCCGAGCGCGATGTGGCAGGCGGCGTTTTCATCGAACAGCGTGTTGTAGAACAGCAGGCCGCTGGCTGAGATCGGCGAGGAATGCGGCACCAGCGCCACTTCGCCGAGCCGCCGCGCGCCTTCATCCGTCTCCAGTACTTTTTGCAGCACTTTTTCACCGCGCGAAGCCTTGGCTTCGATGATCTTGCCCGCCTCGAAACGCATTTCGATGTTGTCGATCAACGTGCCCTGATGCGACAGCGGCTTGGTCGAGCGCACATAGCCGTCCACACGCATGGCATGCGGCGTGGTGAACACCTCTTCGGTCGGGATGTTCGGATTGCAGGTGATGCCGTTCTTAGCCAGTGACGCGCCGCCGCGCCAGGCGTGGCCGTCGGCCAGGCCAACGGTCAAGTCTGTGCCCGGCCCCTTGAAATGCAGCGCATGGAAATTCTGGCCGTTGAGCTGTGCCGTGCGCTTATGCAGCGCGGCATTGTGCGCCTTCCAGGCCGATACCGGATCGGCGGCGTCAATGCGCGAAGCGGCAAAAATGGCGTCGGCCAGCTTGGCGACTGCAACATCCGCTTCATCGTCGGGAAACATCAGCTTGGCCCAGGACGCATTGGGGTAGGACAGGATCGACCAATTTATGTCGAAGCCGGTGATCTTCTCCAGCGCAGGCCGATAGGCGACGGAGTTCGCCTTGTTGGCGCGCGCCACTTTTTCCGGGTCCTGCTCGGATAAGAGCATCGGGTTTTCGCCATAGATGCCGAGGCGGGCGGCGTTGTCGTTAAAAGCCTTGCCCATGCCATCATAAAGCCAGCCGGGGGCGCGGTCGAAGCTGACATCCTGGCCGTGGCGATAGCGGGCGAGCGTCAGTTCTTCATCGGAAAACAGCGTGGTCACTAGCCCGGCACCCGCCTTGTAGGCCTGCTCGGCCACCTTGCGCGCCAGGGGCGCTGCGCCAATCGGCGCGGTCATGATCAGATCCTGGCCGGCTTGCAGCCCAAGGCCAACCTTGACCGCCACTTCGGCCAGTTTCTCAAGCTTGGCCGGATCGATCGGCTCGGCTCTGTTGTGCGGATAGGAACTCATGGTCTGTCTCTCATGCTGGCAAATCGCTGACCACAGATAAGCCGGGCGAGGGCGGCTTGTCACGTCTTTGATGCTGGGCCAAGTGGGATGTGCTGTTCGCCCCAGGCTTGGACTTCCTCCTTTAGCCAGCGGCAGAAATTGCGCACCTTAGGTTCCGGTGCCCGCTTGGCGGAAGTCACGACATAGTAACCCATGCCGCTGGCTGCGGTCGCTCCGAATGGTGCAACCAGCCGCCCGTCCGCCAGCGCCTCGCCGGCAAGAAGGTTCCAGGCAAGCATCACGCCATGACCGGCCAACACCGATTCGAGGCACAGCGCCGGATCGCTGAAATGTGCGCCGGGCAGCATCTGCACTGGCTCCACGCCCGCCGCTTTGAACCAGCTCTCCCAGCCGATCATCGAATTGTCGTCGACGATGGCATAAGCCTGCGCCAGATCTTCGATGCGCTTGAGCTTTGTCGCAGTGGCGGGCGTGCAGACGGGAAATTCCAGCACCTCGAACAGCAATTCCGCTTTCACGCCGGCCCAAGCGCCATTGCCCAGGCGAATGGCAACGCCGACATCCGAATGGTCGAGATCAGCCAGCTTGGGCGATGCATCGATGCGCAAGAGCACGTCTGGATAGCGACGGAAGTGCCGCGACAGTCGGGGCATCAGCCAGCGCGAGGCGAAAACCGGCGCGACCGAAATGACCAGTGTTTTCGCGGCGGCATCGTCAGCCATGGCGACGGCCCGCGCGAGTTCGTCGAAGCCTGCACTCAGGCGTCGCCCGAAGGCAATCCCAAATGGTGTGGGGACCAATCCGGCCGCTGTGCGGTCGAACAGGGTGCGGCCGAGCTGCGCCTCCGCGCGGGCAACATGCTGGCTGATCGCACTTGCTGAGACGCCGAGCTGATCGCCCGCCTTCTGAAGCGAGCCGCCGCGCAGGACAGCTTCCACCGCGCGCAGGCCGTTCAGATGTATCTGGTTCAGCGTCACCATGAAGTTTTTCTAAAACGAGCGCTCGCAAATCTCAATTGAGAAGGACTGAAAAAAAAGCTGAAACTATCAAGGGTAGAAAGAAAGGAGGTGTCTTCATGTTGAAGTTTCTCTTATCCAAATTCCGCCGCCAACTCGATGCCAACAGGGCTATTTTCGCCGAGGAGGCCTGTTTGCACTGGTTCCGCGATCCACTATCGCACCCCGCGCTTGAAGCGATGAACGAACGGGAATTGGGCGATCTGCCATTTCGGCGGTGAGGCGACGGCCAACTCGGCGCGCGCGCCCGCACCGCCACATGCGACCGGCGCTGGGATCGCATCAACCGGGCGCAGCGGAGAGTTGTCAGCGCTGCCCTGCATGACAAGAATGTAATCTCCCCCGGCGCACTGAAACCATTCCTTCGCCACAAAAACTGTGACTTGATGCCGGCGAATCGCAATCGCGCTCGCCGGTCCATCGGCGCGCGGCATCAGGAAGACCCGTCGTGTTTGTTTCCTTTTTCCCCAGACCGAAGCTGTTTTTTATGAGCGTCGTCGCATGGAGCCTGTTGCTCGTTTTTCTTTGGTTCTTTGGTGGAGCGCAGTTTGGAAGTCACTTCGGTATGGGACCAGCCGCCCCCGATGCGGCGCCGATCAACAACGCACTGATCTTTATCTCCGGCCCCTTTCTATGGTTTTACATCTATTATTCTATTGGCGCGGCAATATTTTATCTATTTTGGAGATGGTATTCCCCGCATCAATGGATGAATTGGTCAATAATAGGATCGGCTCTCATAATATTTGTTACATATTTTCAAGTCCAAGTTAGTGTCGCGTTCAATAATTGGTATGGGCCGTTTTATGACCTGATCCAAAAAGCACTCGGTAAAGCTTTTTCGGTTTCTCCGGGGGAGTTTTATAGTCAGCTGCTCGCAATCATGGGAATTGCCCTTGTTGCAGTGACCATCGGGGCGATGACCCGGTTCTTTGTCAGTCACTATGTCTTTCGCTGGCGAACCGCGATGAATGAATACTACATGTCAAATTGGCAGCAGCTTCGCCATATCGAAGGCGCGTCGCAGCGTGTGCAAGAAGACACGATGCGGTTTTCGACGACAGTCGAGGGTCTGGGTGTCAGTTTGCTTGACGCCGTCATGACCTTGATTGCATTCTTACCCGTATTGCTGAACTATTCATCGGATATTACCGAGTTGCCGCTCGTGGGCGAAGTTCCACAAGCGCTTGTAGTGGTCGCCATCCTCTGGGCGTTGTTCGGAACCACTTTTCTTGCCCTGGTGGGAATTCGGCTCCCCGGTCTGGAATTCAAGAATCAGCGCGTCGAGGCCGCTTATCGCAAGGAACTGGTTCATGGCGAAGATGATGCTGGCAGGGCGGAGCCCCAGACAGCGAGGGAACTTTTCGATGGGGTGAGGAAAAATTACTTCAAACTCTATTTCAATTATCTCTACTTCAATATTGCGAGAATTCTTTATCTACAGACAGATAATATTTTTCCATACATCATATTGGTTCCGAGTATGGTCGCGGCTAAAATTACATTTGGCAGACTGAACCAGATTTTAAACGCATTTGGACAGGTTCGATCTTCCTTCCAATACCTCGTCAATTCTTGGCCAACGATCGTGGAACTGCTTTCTATCTACAAACGCCTGCGCGCCTTTGAGGCAACACTGGAAGGCGAGCCGTTGCCCGAAATCGATCGGCGCTATCTGAACCGCCCTACCGCAGAGCAGGAGCCAGCTTAAAACGTCTTAATTGACAGTCGCGCCGCAATGGCGCGGCTGCTTTTCTATCTGCCGGCGTGTTGATCGCCGGCGGTGCTGGTCCGTTTGAGATAGTCGCTATAGGTCACGCAGGCGACGTCGGGCTTGCTGCAGACGTCTTCGGCAAAATGCTCCAGCGCGCGCCAATAGGCGCCGCCATTCATCAGCACGAAATGGAAGCCGAGTTGCAGGGGAATGCGCTGTCCCTTGTATTGCTCGTCAAAAGCCGCACGAAACGCCGCCAGCGTGCGGGCTTCGAATGCGCCGTCCTTGTCCGGCTGTTCCTTCGCGCCGGAATGGCGCGCGAACAGATTATAGTCCATGGCGATGACGCGGCGTTGCTTCGGACCCTCCGGGATTTGCGGCAAGGCGAATCGCGCGGGCTGCGAAGCGCGCTGCGGCAGAGCCGGGGCAGGCAAAACGCCGCTAACGTCAAAGGCAAAACCGTCTTCCGCCAGCGCCTGATACAGCGCCTTGTTGGCCGACAGATATGGCGCGCGAAACCCGCGCACTGAACCGGTGACCTTGTCCCAGTCGGTGGGCTGCCCGGCAATGCCATTGATCTTATAGGCATCGCTCAAAATGCGGCGGAAGGATGCAAACTCGCTCAGCCAGTCTGCCTTGCTCCACGTCGCGCCGTCGAAATGGCCGCAGCCGTGGCTTGCCAGTTCATTGCCTTCGGCAACAGCCAGCCGGATCTGGTAGAGCCTTTGCTCGACTTCATCTTTGGAGGTCGCGAAGCCAACATTGGACGCGCCGGCCTTCCTGTGCGGGGGGTGATAGGTCTTGCGCGTTTCCGGCGAGAGCAGAAAGACGCAGGAGAGAAAATAGGTGAACTTTGCGCCGGTCTGTTTGGCCAGTGTGCGGCTGCGCCGCCATTGCGCGAGATCATGCGCGCCGTCGAAGGAGATCAGCACATATTGCGTCGGCTTGGTTTGCGCGCCGGGCGGATCGGCAAGGGCCGGTGCCGCAACAGCGGAGAGGGTGCAGGCAAAACCGAAAACGCGGAACAAACGGGACTGGAACATCGGGCTTCATTGGCTGCTCGAAGGTTTCGAAGCCGTTACCGGGTGATTGTGGCGGGCATAGGGGAGCAGGGCGGCGCTGGTGTTCCCTCCCGAAAGGTTGAGGGCAATCGGATGAAGGTCTCGTTTGTCCCGCCGGAGTATACAGCCATCGGCGGTGACAAACTCCGGCGGCGCAGAAATCGCTTCACTGACTGCCTTGGAGAGGATCGTCACCGCAGTGTCCCAGCCATATGCGATGCCCTTGCCATCGAGGCTAGGGGTATCTCATACGCGAATGAAGTAGGCTTTTTCCACGCTCCCCCTTCCAACGCCGCGTTTTTCAGCTAAAAGGCGGCTCACAAAGGTGCAGCCGGCCAAACCGCCGGGCAACAATGGTATTCCATGTCCGACGATAGTTTTTACCGTGAGGTCAATGAAGAGATTCGCCAGGAAAAGACGAAGGCTCTGTGGGACCGTTTTGGGCCGGCAATCCTGGGGTTGGCGGCGTTGATCATTGTCGGCACCGCTGCGTGGGTCGGCTATGATTACTGGGCGACCTCGCGCGCCAACACTGCCGGCGATACATTTACCAATGCCTTGAAACTTGCCAGCGACGGCAAGAATGATGAGGCGTTGAAGGCGCTGGAGGCCGTCGAGAAGGAAGGCCACGGCGCCTATCCGGCGCTGGCGCGGCTGCGTTCCGCCACCGTTCTCGCCGATAAGGGCGATGCCAAGGGCGCGGTTGCGGCGTTCGATGCCGTTGCCGGCGATGGCTCTGTCCCGATGTCGATCCGCGACATTGCCCGCCTGCGTGCCGCCTATCTGCTGGTCGATAGCGGCAGCTATGCCGATGTGGCGCAGCGCGCCGAGCCGCTTTCCGCGGACACCAATTCGTTGCGCGCCGCCGCGCGCGAGGCGCTGGGTCTGTCGGCCTGGAAGGAAGGCAAGGCGAGCGATGCGCTGAAACTGTTCGAGCAGATCGCCGCCGATGAGGCGACGCCGCAGAATGCCCGCGATCGGGCAAATCTCATGGCCGAACTGATCCGCGGTTCCGGCGTAAAGTTGTGATGCAGGGCGATGGCTTTTAAGATTGCCATCATAGGCCGGCCTAATGTCGGCAAATCCACGCTTTTCAACCGTCTCGCGGGCCGCAAGCTGGCGTTGGTTGACGACACGCCGGGCGTCACCCGTGACCGCCGCACCCATCCGGCCAAGCTCTACGATTTGACTTTCGACGTTGTCGATACAGCCGGCTTCGAGGATGCCGACGCTGAAAGCCTTGCCGGGCGCATGCGCCAGCAGACCGAGATCGCCATCGACGAGGCGGACCTTATTTTCTTTGTGGTCGACGCCAAGAGCGGGCTGATGCCCGACGACCGCACTTTTGCCGATATTGTGCGCCGTGCCGGCAAGCCTGTGGTGCTGGTGGCCAACAAGGCCGAGGCGCGGGGCGCGGAAGGCGGATTTTTGGAAGCCTGGGAACTCGGCCTCGGCGAGCCGATCGGCGTGTCCGCGGAGCACGGGCAGGGCCTGCCTGACCTGCGTGACGCTGTGGTCGAAGCGCTTGGCAAAGAACTGGCGTTCGGCGAGGACGTAGAGGATGAGGCGGTAGCCGAGAGCGATGTGTTGATAGGCGAGGATGTCGCTGATCAGGATGAAGAGCCCGCCTATGATGACACCAAGCCGATGCGCATTGCCGTCATCGGTCGCCCCAATGCAGGCAAGTCGACCCTGATCAATGCGCTGATAGGCCAGGAGCGGCTACTCACCGGCCCTGAAGCCGGCATCACCCGCGATTCGATTTCCGTGGATTGGGACTGGCGTGGCCGGCAGGTGAAACTGTTCGACACGGCGGGCATGCGCCGCAAGGCCAGGGTGCAGGAAAAGCTCGAAAAGCTGTCGGTTGCCGACGGCTTGCGCGCGATCCGTTTTGCCGAAGTGGTGGTTATCGTGCTCGACGCCACCATTCCGTTTGAAAAGCAGGATTTGACAATCGCCGATCTGATCATCCGCGAGGGCAGGGCGCCGGTCATCGCCTTCAATAAATGGGATCTCATCGAGGACCGCCAGGCGGTGCTGGCCAATTTGCGGGAAATGACGGAACGGCTGCTCCCGCAGGCGCGTGGCCTGAAGGCGGTGCCGGTGTCGGCAGAAACCGGCCGTGGTCTCGACAAGCTCATGGACGCGGTGATCGGCGCCCATCAAATCTGGAACCGGCGCATTTCCACCGGAAAGCTGAACCGTTGGTTGGAGGGCATCGTTGCCCATCACCCGCCACCGGCAGTGGCCGGGCGGCGGATGAAGATCAAGTACATCACTCAGGTCAAGGCGCGACCGCCCGGCTTCGTCGTGTCCTGCTCGCGCCCGGATGCGATGCCGCAATCCTATGTGCGCTATCTCGTCAACAATTTGCGCGAAGCCTTCGACATGCCGGGCGTGCCGATCCGTCTGGTGTTGAGGACCTCCGACAATCCCTTTGCGAACAAGGTCAAGAAGCGCCGGTGAACGCGGGCCTGCCGTGCTATTCGACATGGAGATGCCGGATGGCTCGAAGGCTTCATTCGTCCCGCCCCTAACGTCTGCCAGGGCAATCGAGAGAAGCGTTTTCTACATCGCCGTACCCGTGGCGAGGGGCTCCGGCGGCCCCGCATGCCTTCCCCCAAACCGCCCGTTATTAACCGTCCATCAAGGTTAATGTTTCATTGTCTCTCCATTGAGCGAGTGCGTTCAGGAGAATTTTCGTGGATTTGGTTCGGGTTGCGCGGTCGGTTTCCGCGCTTGGTCAGCGTTCGTCGTTATGCACTTTGCCGAAAGCGCTTGCCAATGCCACGTCGGAGTTCGCGCATGTTGCGCCGGCCTTCCGGCGTCCAGCCTTCAAGAGATCCCATCTCGCGCCGGCGCTGGTCGGCCTTGCCATCTTGGTCGGCTTCCCGACCACGGTCGCGCTTCAAGACATGTCGAGCATGATTACGGGCGTCGATGCCAACGCCGCCCGCTGGGGTGCATTCGTCGAGAAATCCGTCGCCGGGTCGGTTCAGGCCGCCGAAATGCCCTTCGTCAACAAGGATGTCAAAACGGCCTCGATCCTGGGTGGTGGCGTGTCCGTGCCGGGCATCGGCGCGGTCGCCTTTCGCGGCAAGGCCGCGGCCGACCCGCTGACGGACGAACAGCGCGTGGTGCGCGAAGGGAAAACGGGCCGGCTGCTCAAGATCGCGCCGGTTGCACCGCCCAAGGCTTTCATCGCCGGCTCGGTGTTTGAGCGGACAAGCTCGCTCTTTAGCTCCAGCCTCGATATGAAGGAGAAGCTGGTCTTCGCGAAGCCCGCCATCAAGGGCAAGGAAGTCCAGATCGCCGCCGCATTCCACGTCAAGGAGCAGAAGCGCAAGGATCCCGGCGTGCCAGCCTATCTGAAAGACCTCGTCAACAGCGACACCGCCGATGTTCTGGCCACGGCCTATGCGCCGGCCGAGCCGGACTATGCCAAGGCTTCGCCTTTCGAAAGCCTGCTGAAGGATGAGCAGAAGCCGACCAATGGCCGTTTCATCCCGCCGGTTGCCAAGGGCGATCATGACTGGATGCGCAATCCGCTGCCGGCTTCGGTATTTTCCGCACCGGAGCAGAAGTGCCTGGCTAATGCCGTCTATTTCGAAGCGCGGGGCGAATCGGCTCGCGGCCAGGCGGCCGTTGCGCAGGTGGTGCTGAACCGGGTTCGCAATCCGACCTACCCGAATTCGATCTGCGGCGTCGTTTACCAGAATGACAATTGGCGCAACCGCTGCCAGTTCTCTTTCGCCTGCGACGGCATCAAGGACCGAATCTCCAGCCCGTCCCACTACCGCCAGGCGCAGGAGATCGCCATGGCGGTCACTGCCGGCAAGATATTTATCCCGGAAGTTGCATCCTCCACGCACTATTACGCGCAGTATGTCAGCCCGAGCTGGGCACGCTCCATGCAGAAGATGAAGAAGATCGGCCTGCATATTTTCTACCGCACCTATGGCGGTGGATGGAGCTAAGACCGGCCGTGAGGCGGTTCTTCGGGGCCGATTCTATCGGTCAGGATGTCGCACTAGCCTAATCTCCTGATTTTATTGCATAAAATACATGCGGGTAGGCCTGCTTGCCCGACTTGACGGGGGCAGGGCCTGTAACTATGTTGCCCGCGACTTTGACAGCGGACAGCCAGTGAATGGTTGCCGGGCGAGGAGGTTGCGGTGGCCAAGGCGACCGAACACGACGAAGCCGGCAAAAAACGGCCTGAAACGATGGCCGCACCAGCCATCCGCGATGACGAATTGGAGCGCCGCCGGCGCGAACTCGATGCGACCCTCGCGGCGCGCAGAGGTGACGGCAAGGCGGGCTCGGATGGCGGAAAGCCGGCAAACAATGCCGGGTACGGCCAGGCGCTAAAGCTTTCCAGCGAGTTCATCGCTGGTGTGCTTGTCGGCGGTGGGCTGGGCTGGGTGATCGATCGGTGGGCGGGGATATCGCCTTGGGGGTTGATCGTCTTTCTGCTGTTGGGCTTCGGCGCGGGCGTGCTAAACGTCATGCGTACCGCAGGCCTCGTTGCTGATGCAGGTATCCGCACACTGCCGAAAGGCAGCGACGGAACGGAAGAGAAATAAGCGCGCTTTCGAGCGCATTGGAATGAGGGGGCTTAAGTGTCCAACGATCCTATCCACCAGTTTCAGATCGCGAAATGGATTCCGATCGAGATCGGCGGCATGGACCTGTCATTCACCAACTCGTCGGCCTTCATGGTCGCTACGGCGGTGGCTGCCGGCGGCTTCCTGTTCCTGACTACGGCTAGCCGCGGCCTGATCCCCGGCCGTCTGCAGTCGGTTTCGGAAATGGCCTATGAATTCGTCGCCTCGATGCTGCGCGACGCGGCGGGTGCGCAGGGGATGCGATTCTTCCCCTTCGTCTTCTCGCTGTTCATGTTCGTTCTTGTCGCCAATCTGTTCGGCCTGTTCCCTTATTTCTTCACCATCACCAGCCACCTCATCGTCACCTTCGCTCTGGCGTTGCTGGTTATCGGCACGGTGGTCGTCTACGGCTTCATGAAGCATGGTTTCGGTTTCCTGAAACTCTTCGTGCCGCATGGCGTGCCGGGAATTCTGGTGCCGCTTGTGGTGTTGATCGAGGTGATTTCGTTCCTGTCGCGCCCGATCAGCCTCTCGGTTCGTCTTTTCGCCAACATGCTGGCTGGTCACATCACGCTGAAAGTGTTCGCGGGCTTCGTGACCTCGCTGAGCGCGCTGGGCGCGGTCGGCGTTGCGGGTTCGATCCTGCCGCTCGCGATGACGGTAGCGATCACGGCGCTCGAGTTCCTGGTGGCGTTCCTGCAGGCCTATGTGTTCGCGGTGCTCACCTGCATGTATCTCAACGACGCGCTGCACCCCGGCCACTAAGATTTTCGTAGTCGGCTGTCCGGCCGAAAACATCTTGAATTCTGAATCCAAAAGGAGAGTTGGAAAATGGAAGTAGAAGCAGCAAAGGCAATCGGCGCGGGCATTGCCTGCCTCGGCATGGGCGGCGCAGGCATCGGCCTCGGCACCATTTTCGGCAGCTATCTGGCGGGCGCGCTGCGCAATCCGTCGGCAGCCGACGGCCAGTTCGGTCGCCTGATTTTCGGCTTCGCCGTCACCGAAGCTCTGGGCATCTTCTCCCTTCTCGTCGCCCTGCTGCTCCTCTTCACGTAAGAGCTGTTGCAAGGAATAGCCGGCCGTCTCATCGACGGCCGGATACGATGGATTAGGGGTCTAGGATGTTCGTGACATCGGCAAACGCCCAGGAGGCCAAACCGGCCGAAGGGCAAACGCACGCGCCTGCGGCGCAGGGCGACACGCATGCTGCTCCGGCAGCGGGCGCTGCAACGCAAGCTCCGGCAGCAAGCGCCGACGCGCATGCCGCGCCGGCTGGCGAGGCGGGCCATAGCACGGGCACCGAGGCCGAACATGGCGGCGGGGTTTTCCCGGGAAAG